>VOFH01003297.1_pt1 | contig 300029 bp, 291 predicted proteins | sample 5384091 | NCBI WGS metagenome assembly VOFH01 (sample SAMN12384727, study PRJNA508395) | human gut metagenome | isolation source: healthy gut G | host: Homo sapiens
AGGAGGCTATCCGAATGTCGTGAAGAGTGTCTTCTTCTGTGAGTCGGCTTTGATGCCATGGCATTCTACCAATGGAACCGGAAGCAGCTGACCAATGAAACAGCTCTGGTATCACTGGGCGGTACGTTCTCTGACGGACAAATCCGGCAGGTGCTGGTTCCCTTTCCCGGAGCCCGTCCGTTTGACTGTTTCGACAATGACCTGCCCGGTCGTATCTATAGCTTGCGCATGATGGCGCTGGTAGAGAACATCCCTTGAAAATCAACCGGGTACGTGACAGTCTGGAGGTGGAAGCGGAGCGGACGTTCCTTCCGGTTTGATCCTGAGCGACCTTTCAGGTGCAGGTCAAGGAACACCTGTCTGATTGAATACGATATGGGACAATAGCTTCCCCGAAGGCTTTCAGGACTGGAACGACTGTCTGCTCAACAAACCGATGGAGGTGCGGCTGCATCCGACTAAACAGGACCAAATCAATAATAACCTGGCCGAACGCAGAATATAAACGTATGAACATAAGACGATGGAATGTTCTTGTTAATCGCTGCCAGGCTTATTGATAGTAAGATTCGCTCTTTTGCCCAACAGACCGACCTGTTATTCTGCCGTACTGGGTCAGACCGCAGCCTTGAAGAAGATTCACAAGGACCGCAAGAAGACGCAGGAAAATCATTGCAGCGGGAAGTGGCAGTAACCGCTTCGCTGGAACAGTTCGCAGTGGAAGATAAAGATGCTGGACTACCTTTCGAATGCGCAGGGCGCCATGCAGAACCTCTACCAGATTAAGCAGGCTGGGAACTGGTGGCCCAGGAAATCCCTGGGGAACTGCAGCCTGCTCCTCAAATCGGTGGGCGGCAATCTGAAAGGAACCGTCATTGCGGCCATGGTATCGGATGAACTGACGGATGCTGCCACACAGATGACGGCACTCTTTCCCTTCATGAAGCAGCTGGTAACTTCGGGCAAGTATGACGTGACAGGAGATGATGGCAAGAACGAGAAGCACAAGGTGAACCTGCTGAACGCTTCTGAACGCTACTACATCGCCAATGAGGTGGTAAGCCGCTTCGGAAGCCATCAACACCAACCCGGAAGCCAAGGAAATTCAGAAAAAAATCACCTCCAACGAACTGGAGATGTACCGCGACGACTGCACCATCTACCGCAAGCGTCTCGGTCTTTCTCCCGATAAACCCAAATTGTGAAGATATGAAACCGGGAATGAAAATGATTATCATGCTGGTAACCGCTGTCTGCTTCTGGGGCGGACTGTTTTACTTCGCCAGCTGTTCCGACCATCCCGAGAAACGGGCGGTGGAAATCGCAGAGAGAGCCTTGAAAGCAACCGTCGATAATCCTGAGTCCATCCAAATCAAGGGCATCAGCAAGGCAGATTCGGTATTCGGCAAGGAATATGTCAATCCGCACGAGAAGGCTGCATTATCCATGCACCTGATGCAGTACGGCCACAAGTTGATGGAAGAAACGGACTACTTCCAGAACCTCGCCGTCAGCTGGATGCCATGACCACGCTCCGGGCTTTGATAGCTTATGGAGAAATGGAAGAAGCGAAAGTTGGTAAAGAAAAGGTCGTAAAGCCGTTCAACGGATGGAAGGTCAAGATAGATTTTGAAGCCAAGACCAGGAAACCTTACCACTCGGAATACTGGTTCATCCTCGATAAGGAGGCGGAAATTGTAGTCAAATCATTTGAAATACCGCTGCTATGAACCGAGAAATTTGTTCTTATCGTTATTGGCAGGGAAGTGCCTTATTAACCTCTAAATGTAAAGATTATGAATGAATTACTCGAACAACTCCAAATGAAGATGGAGGCATTCCAAAAGGATGCAGCCCTTCAAGCAGAAAAAAGGAAACAAGGCAGCCGGGCCAACGTGCCCGCTGTGTCTCACTTGAAATGGAACCGCTGCTGAAGCAGTTCAGGAAATTGTCGTTGGCGGCTTCGAAAAGATAAAATCAAAAACTTTACGTGCATCCATGCGCATCAGGACTTTTTTTTGTTGCATCAGTAAACCATGCCTTTCTGTCTCATTTCTTCCCGAATCAGTTCTGCTTCGGTATGGGTCAGCTTCGGAAGCTGTACCTGTTCCGGACTCTCTTGCTGGTAAGCCTTCACTTCGTTGATGAGCATTTGCCAGTCGTAAAGGAATTCCTGACTGCAGCCGTGTTTCTGATAAATTTCTTTGGCGGCTTCCAGTATCTCTCCGGCACAGCTGTCATTTCCCTGGAATACAACTGCCGGAATCTCGTTGTGGAAGCAATCTCTCAATAAGCGTATCTGATCTTTCATTTGTGTAAGGTAATAAAATCTGTTTTATATCGTGCCTTTCTGAACATTTATTTTCAGGGTCTGCAAAGATAGTGAGTTTTCGGATAGATTAAAAGTTAAACATTCATCTTTAACAGCTGGCGGATTCTTTCCTTAGTCAGGCATTTCCACTCCCGATGAATTTTCCGATACAAAGAAACGAAGGGTCGGTACGGCAGCAAATGGCGCTTTGCTTGGCTGCAAGGAAAGCAGCCGGCAGCCTTCCACAATTTGTGCCAAATTGGGTATTCCGTCTGCTTTCCCTTGCCACATTTGCCTTCTGTCCCTTTCACCCTTCGTGAGAAGAGGCATCGTAAAATCACCTGGGAGTGAGAAGCCGAAAGGCTTCAAACCAAAGGGAAAAAATTAGTTCAGCTATGGCATACAAACTTAAAGACCGAAAAGAAAAAGATGCTCTACAAGGGCAGTGTTTACGAACTCACCCTGCAGTGGGACCTCAAGTCGGACATCAACTCCATTCCACTAAAGAAACTGCTGGAACTGCTTCCCATCTAATTCACGGAGTAACGAACTTAAAAAAAACGCTATGGATACACTCATTGAAGCCATCCCGACATGGGCACTCTGCTATCTGTTCAACTCAGATGCAACCGGACTGGATGAAGAAATCGCTCTGATTGACCAATGGTATGGAGAACAAGGTCATGGGTATCACTACCGCAACGGAACAAGAGGAGAATGTTTCCCTTACTTCTCACACTATCCGGCTTTCGGACTTCCTGCCGAAGTGGTGGACTGCCACGTAATGGTAGGTTGATTGCCGGAGAGTATTAGAATAATCAAATCTTTTACGCTTAAACATAGGAACATATGAAAGGAACTGACCATTTCAAGGAACTTATCAAGAACTATCTTGATAACCGAGCCAAGGAAGATGAACTCTTCCGTGCCAAGTATGAAACCACCACACGCACCATTGACGATGTGTCAACTATATATTCCATGCTGTGCAGCAATCCGGCTGCTGCGGTTTCAGTGACATGGAGGTTTATGCCATGGCAGTCCATGCGATAGATGAACCCAATTTGGAAATCGGCAAGCCGATGGACTGCAATGTTGTAGTGAAGCATCACATTGAGCTGACCGAGGAGGAGAAGGCAGAACAACGAGCCATTGCCCTCAAACGATACCAGGAGGAGGAAATGCGGAAATTGCAGCAGCGCAACAGCCGACCCAAGGTAGCCAAACCGCAATCCAAACCCATTCAAGAACTCTCACTCTTTCAAGGCATGGAACTATGAAAGCAAGAACGAAAATAGAAAAACAGGTGGCAGCTTCCAATGAGAAGCTGACCGTCTTAAGCCCCAAAGTGCTCACATGGGCAGTGCGGAAAGTGGCAGGACATATCTGCTTCCGGACTTCCGCACACAAGTGTACCTGTGGCGATTGTGGCAGGCACTTCGACTATGAGGGAAAAGGAAAGTCGGTATGCTGCCCCCATTGCAGTACTCACTTACAGATAAAGGACACCCTCAAACGCACCATCAAGGAAGCCTATTATTTTTCTTCCCTCGAAGTAATAGACCATTTGCAGGTGCAACGGGTCTTCCGCTTGGAAACGACCTTCCGCAAAGGAATGCCTATGGAGGTAGACTACTGGGAGGCATGCCGTCTGTGGCTCAATGCCGAAGGCAAGTTGGCAGTCACGGCAAGAGCAAGGACATTGGGTTATTATGTGGACTGCTTTGATTGGGCATCCGAAATCACCTTTGAAGCGACCGACCGAAGTCCACTGGCTCATTGCAGACACCTATGTTTATCCGCACTATCGGTTGCTGCCCGAACTGAAACGCAACGGCATGAAGGCAAGCTGCTCGACTGCCACCCGATGAAACTGATGAAAGCCGTGCTGACAGACAGCCGGATGGAAACCATCCTCAAGTCAAAAGATTTACATGCCGTGTCTTACTTTGTACACCGACCATTGGAACTTGACCGATGCTGGCAGTCGTATAAAGTAGCCACCCGGCATCACTACCGCCCTTCGGACATGGGATTGTGGGCAGACACCATCCGCTTGCTGGAGCAGTGTGGCAAGGACATCTGCAACCCTAAGTATATCTGTCCGCAGAACCTCAGAGCCGAGCATGACTATTGGATGAACCGACACAACCAAATGGAGCAGAAACGCAGAAGCCAGGAGCAGATGCAGCGAGCCAAACGGAAGGAAGCCGAGTTCTACAAAGGAGAAGTCACGCTACTTCGGTATCACCATCACCGACAAAGACCTGGTGATTTCGGTACTCGATAGTCTGGAAGCCTTCAAGCCGAGGGAAATGCCCTGCATCATTGTGTCTTCAATGCGAATACTATGCCAAGGCGGACAGCTTGATACTATCGGCTCATGATAAGGAAGGAAACCGCATCGAGACGATTGAGTTTTCACTGACCGAGGGAAAGTGATACAGAGCCGTGGGCTGTGCAATACGAATACTCCGCACCATGACCGGATTGTCCGGCTGGTCAATGCGCATGCCCATCAGATACTCGCAGCCAAACAGACAGCGTAAATTCCTTATATATGTTCCGCTCCGACTTCCGCCGTAAGGTGTGGGTCGGAGTTTTTATATTTTGGATAGTAGAGATAGTTGACGATGTTAAAATGAAATATAATGCAAATATCTATTTGTTATATAATAGATTTTACATGATAATATGTTTAATTACGCATTTAAGTTAAGTGGGTAAATCTATATTTTATTCCCTTTGAAAAAAACGATGTAAATATGTGATATACAACATATAAATAGCGTATTGTTTTTAATAAAATATAGGTAAACTAATTATGTAATAATAAAATAATATAGTATATTTGTAGTATAATAATATAGTAGTAAAGTAATATAGTAAACCTATAAAAATGGAAGTAAAAAATATAACAATAGCCATCGGCAATCAGAAAGGTGGAGTCGGCAAAACTACTTCTACCGCATGTATGGGTGCAGCACTTGCCCTGAGAGGAAAACGGGTGCTGCTCGTTGACCTGGATGCACAGCAGAACCTCACGTTCACGCTGACTATCGATACCCATCCGTGAAAACCTGGACCAACCTTGCTTGTTCCAGCATCACTGGACTTGGCAAGAGCCGAAATAGACATGGCTACCATGATGGCAAGGGAGGGCATTCTCAAATCCTACCTCGATGAACAGAAGGAGAAGTATGACTACATCTTGATGGACTGTTCGCCCTCACTCGGTATCGTGACAACCAATGCGCTGGTGGCAGCGGACAAACTCTACATACCGCTCACTGCCGAAGCCTTGCCCTTGAAAGGCTTGACCATGCTGGATGATATAGTCCGGGAAGTGAAACGCAGGGTAAACCCAATGCTTGAATTAGGCGGTGTTTTCTTCACCAGGTTCAATAACCGGAAGTTGAACAGGGAAGTGATTTCCATGGTGGAAAAACGATATGGAGAGAAGGTTTTCAGACGAAAATCCGCGAGAATATATCCATAGCCGAAATGCCGCTGTCTGGTCAGACCATCTTTGAGTACGAACCGAAAAGCAACGGCGCAGCAGATTATCAAGCACTGGTAGATGAGATAATCAGTCGTGAGGAAAATAGGTAAACTATCTTACTATATGACTAATCACAAAAGTTATTGGTAACATAGTAAGATAATCAGCAAGTAAACAAGTAATAATGTAAGCAATATGAGTAAGAAGAATTTATCCTTATTGATGGACGGCTTCATGGGTGAAGCCAATCAAGCAGAATCGGTGCAGGAACAGCCTAAGGAACAAACTACTGAACAAGCAGAACAACTAACAGTTCTAACCGATAAGCAGGAAAGTCCGAAGGCGGTATCTTCAAAGACAGCTACTAAAAAGGACGCTAATGAAACAGAAACTACCGAAAAATGAAATCCAGACTGGAAGCCAAACGCAGGAAAATGTGGGTCGCCCCAAGAAAGGCGAAACAGCCAAAAGTGCCAAGAAACCCCAGGAAATCCGAGCCACCTTTATCGTAGATCCGGATTTACTTCAAAAGGTGAAGTACATTTCTCTTGTGGAAGGTGCCTTATTGAAGGACGTTATCTCTGAAGCTCTGAACAACTATGTGGATAAATGGGAAACAGACAACCGAAAAATCCGCCTGCCAAAGAGGAAGTAGAAACTTCTGCGGTAGTTCTGTCATTGCAAGCGCCAGACAGCAGTGACAGGACTGCTGCGTTATTTGGGAATTGAGGTCTATAAATATTCCATCTGCAGCATCTCATTCAAACTGATATTTTTCTATCGTTTGTTCATTTGTATTCTTGTGCTGATGATTTTAATTTAAATTTGAATCGGGACAAAACAATGATTTTAAAGACATAAAACAGGCCAATTTGACCCGATTTTCTACGAGAAAGCAGTATATTTGTCCCGATTAAGATTTTTAGATATGACAACAGAAACTGAAATATTACAATATTTGCACTATTATCCGCTTTCAAAACGTTTGGAGATAGGCCATGCTGTCACTACAGAGATAAGCGAACGTACCTTAAAGCGTGTCATTGCAGACTGTGTGGAAAAAGGGTATATCGAGGTGGTCGGTAAAGGACCGGCTACCAAATACAAACTCACTCCTCAAGCTCATGTGACCATGCCACTCAGTCTTGATACTTATTTTGACAAGGATATTGATGAACGCACGGTCCAGGAAAGTTTTAACTTTGACCTGATACGTGACATATTGCCGAATGTACGTTTGTTTACAGACGATGAGCTGGCGTTGTTGCATGAAGCACAGTCAAAATTCCGTTTGCACCTTTCGGAAATGACGGATATTGAATATCGTAAGGAGATGGAAAGGTTGGGTATAGACCTGTCATGGAAATCCTCACAAATCGAAGGCAATACTTATTCATTACTTGAAACGGAACGTCTGTTGAAAGAGAAACAGACCGCTAACGGAAAGACCAAAGAGGAAGCTGTGATGCTGCTCAACCATAAGGATGCTCTTGACTTTATCCTTGATGTACCGGATTATCTGAAAGAAATATCGTTAACTCGTATAGAGGAAATCCATGCGCTGCTTGTTAAGGAGCTGGGGGTCGAACGCCATATCCGTCATCGGCGTGTCGGTATAACCGGAACAAATTATCAACCGCTCGATAATGAATTTCAAATCAGGGAAGCCCTTGAAGACAGTTGTCAGCTTATTAACGGCAAGAATGAAGTGTTTGAAAAGGCTTTGTTGGCTCTTGTGCTCCTTTCCTATATACAGGCATTTTCTGACGGCAACAAACGCACGGCACGCATCATAAGCAATGGAGTTTTGATTGCCTACGGCTATTGTCCTATCTCATTCCGCAGTGTAGATTCAATTGACTATAAAAAGCAATGCTGATGTTCTATGAACAGAACAATATTGCAGCATTCAAACAGATTTTCATTGATCAGTTCCTGTTTGCTGTAAAAACTTATTTTTGAAGTTACAGAAATCTATTGATTATTAAACGGTAATCTTACCTGATGCAGGCTGGAGCATAGCATGGTAGGTTTGTCGTTTTTGCATGTTTTATTCCATTGCCACAGAGAGAAGCAGCAGTGTTTCACTTCGCTCCACTCAGCTGTTTCTCACAGTGTCAATGAGGTTGGGAAGCTGGTCTTCAAACGATGATTTGCTCGATGGTTCTACCGAACGCAGGCTGACGCTTGCGGAAGTAGAGCCATCGAATGGTTTATATGGTTAGCTCACGGATGTTGGCCGCCACTTCCGACTAATCGTATTGTATGCGATGCCGGAAGTGACGACCTTTTGGGAAGAATATGCCATCCGGTTTGCTCCGTATTTGCAATACCAAGCAAAGCCCGGCTGATAGGATTTTGCTACAAGTAGAAGTTCCATTCCATTGCCACAGAGAGAAGCAGCAGGGTTTCACTTCGCTCCACTCAGCTGTTTCTCACAGTGTCAATGAGGTTGGAAAACATATCTACAAATGATGACTTGCTCGATGGTTCTACCAAACGCAGTCTGACGCTTGCGGAAGTAGAGCCATCAAATGGTTTAGGCAGTTAGCTCACAGATGTTGGTCACCACTTCCGACTTATCGTATTTTATGCGATGCCGGAAGTGACGACCTTTTGGGGAGGATGCGTTATCCGGTTTGCTCCGTGTCGGTGACACCAAGCAAAGTCCGGCTGACAGGCTGTTACTACTGATGGGAGTTCCAGTTCATTGCCACAGAGAGAAGCAGCAGGGTTTCACTTCGCTCCACTCAGTTGTTTCTCACAGTGTCAATGAGGTTGGAAAACATATCTACAAATGATGACTTGCTCGATGGCTCTACCAAACGCAGGCTGACGCTTGCGGAAGTAGAGCCATCAAATGGTTTTGGAGGCTGGCTCACGGATGTTGGCCGCTACTTCCGACTAATCATATTTCATGCGACGCCGGAAGTGACGACCTTTTGGGGAGGATGTGCCATCCGGTTTGCTCCATGTCTGCGACATCAAGCAAAGCTCAGCTGATTGGTTTTGGTTACAAGTGGAGGACTCCAGTCCGTTGCCATAGAGAGAACCTGCAAGGCTCCACTTCGCTTCACTTTGTAGGTTCTCACAACGGCAACGGTTTTCGGGGATGTGCATCTTCAAGACAGTCGGGATGCTGGGTTACGCGGACTTTCTAAGGAATATGTTTGAGATGACCTGTTAGAACTAATCTTTTCCCTTGAAGTCATTGTCAGGAAAGTATTGAAAACCATTGGAGCTTCTTGGTCCAACTCGTTTTGTACGTGCAAAAGTACTGCGGACGGGAGAAACGTCAAGTGCCGCTGAAGCTTTCGGACGGAGAACTTTCCGGCAGCCTTCCACAATTTGTACCAAATTGGGTATTCCGTAAAGTTCTCTGTCCTCACACTTGCCTTATTCTCCCTGGTGACCGCAGTGTAAGAAGGCACGAAAAAACGGTTTTCCCGACCAAGAAGCTCTAAAGGGCTTCACAAGAGGGAGAAGAATCGGAATCGCAACCATCTAAATTGTTTTGACTATGGATTATCCCGAATTATCCGGAGCTACCATCTCCGAACGTGACAAGGCTTTTGCACAAGAGTTTGCCAACTTTGTAAATGGCAGTATGTGTTCACCTGACCAGACTGGCAGGGAACTGACCAAAGCGCACCGCTACCTGCAACAGCAGATGTTCAAGGTGTTCCTCGGCTTCATGAAGCAGCTGGCACACAACTATCAGCAGGGAAGATACGATGACCGCAATGAGTGGGCATCACGGCTTTCTGCAGAAGCCTATCAACGGCTCATTGAGTGTGACTTGATTTTTGACCCCGAATTTCCAACCTCTAAATGACAGGACTATGGACGAATATGATTTTCCCGAATACGGCAGACAATGCGAGTTGATAACCCCTTGGCGAGGCTACCACCGAGGAACTATCGTAGCCCTCTCTGAACATGGTTTTGTGGTTCAGTTCAGCAGTGGTGCAGAAATAGATGTTTATAAAGACGAAATAATTTTGGATTGATATGTGCAGACTTATGACAACGCAGTTGGAGGAAGCCTTGAAAGGCTTTCCTCTCTATTCCCAAGACGGCAAGGGAAAGGACGCTATTTGCCGTGCCATCTTTGCGCTCGGTGGTGTGCGGTGGTTCATCCTTGAAGGTGAAAAAGAAGGAAACGACACCATTCTGTTCGGTATCGTCATCGGACTGATGGAGGATGAGTATGGCTACATTTCTTTGAATGAACTTTCGGACATTGAGTTGGATTTGACCAAACAAGGCTTCGGCAAGCTGCAAGTAAGGCAGCAGGAAAACTTCCATCCGGTGCCACTGAAAAGTTGTGTGACAGCCGTCTGCAGGAGTTCCTTGCAAGAATGGGTTATTGAACGTATGATTTGTAACAAGAAAGTGACCTGCCATATCCATCACGGACTTGGCAGGTCTGTATGTAGCTTTATGTCTTATGAGAAATAAAAATGTATTCAGCATTGCAGCCTTGCTTGGCTGGACTGTTTCTGTAAAGTATGTAGATGGCAGTCTTTTCTTTGACTTCCATCGGAAAACCTTGAGCGGTGTTCCGTTTTCCTTCACCGCTGAAATGAAAGATAGAAAGTTGGAGAACCTTATCAAGGAGATTGAATCCTTTGTGGATGCCATTGACCCTGAGACTTGTGCCGGGGAATGGATGATTCAGTCAGGTGCTATGGCTCCTTCCCGGTATCAGCAGGCGGTAAACGACATGGATACCATCCGGACTGATGCGTGGCTGCTGGCTTGCGAACTGAGGGAAGCTGACGGAAAGTCATTGCTGGCAGGCTTGCCCTGGAACCAATGGAACTGACCCCACATTCTACTACTATTCAAAGACAGCCTTCTACCGAGATGTGCTGTCTTTGAATTTGCGCCCTTTCTTGGGGAGACCTGCCGCTTTATAGGCAAGCAGGTCGCTTCCCTGGAATACGATGCCTCTTTTATCGGTATGGATCCGGATAAAAGGAAGCGGACGTTCCTCATGTCTGATGTAGTCATAGATGGTACACCGGTGGATGCCGAGGAAGATACAGGCTTCCTTCACGGAATATCTTTTTTCCGGGAGTATCACAATCGTTTGTATTTGCTGTATATAGTTCATAAGTATTCTTTTGGGTGTAAAGTTACTCATGCAGGTCCATTCTTACAATAGGTAAAATCTTTGATAATGAGGGATATTGTGATGTTTTGAAAGACTTTGTATTACTCATTACTTGTTGCCAAGGTGAGTTCGGTCTTTCCTGAATGATTTATATGGGAATGACTTGCGATTTCTGTTTATGGGATGTATAAGTTCAGAAACAGGATTGGTATAGACGGTGACAGTTCTATTTTATCATCTCTGCCTGCGAGGATATTTTTTTGCAAAGGTATTGCTGTCATCACCAAACGTCAAATCCCTTGCAGAAAATCTTCCTCAAACAAGTTGAGCGTATTTTCTGCCCTGAATTTGCCTTATTGGGCTGCCAGCACTCTGATAAAAGCAAAAAATATCCCTTCGGACAAGCTGAAAAACAGCAAAACAGAAGGGAAAAAAATCAGAGCGTATGGCACAGATTGACAATAACCTCAAGAAGCAGTTGGCAAAACCTCAGACATGGTTCTGCAAGTATTTTCCCAAGCGAATTCGCAACGTCGGTGAAAAGGAAATTTCCGACAGACAGATGGTGTACGATTTCAAAGACGGAAGAAGCTTTGAAGCGGTAGCGCAAATGACCGCAGCAAACATGCAGGAACAATACGGCGAATCCTGCAAGAATATTGTTTTCGTTCAAGTTCCGGCATCCACAAGTTCAAAGAACGAACTCCGTTACAAGGTTTTTTGTGAAAGGGTTTGTGAACTGACCGGAGCTATCAACGGCTATGAGCATGTAAGGGTAATCGGCGGACGGCTTGCCATTCATGAAAACCGGAAGATGGAAAAGGAAATCCGCAAAGTGCATATCATCGATTTTGATGAAGATTGGTTCAGTGGAAAATCCGTAGTGACATTTGATGATGTTATCACTCGCGGCATCACATGGGCTACCTATGCTGACCAGTTGGAGAATTTGGGCGCACATGTTATCGGGGGCATCTTCCTGGCTAAAACTCACTATAAAGTAAACAGACAATGAAACAAAGATTTACGATAAAGGAGGCTTCCATAGCCTTTACAGGGCATCGGAATATTGCACCCGAACAGAAAGATAAGGTGAGAGAACGGCTCAGAAAGGCCGTTTCTCTTGCTTACAAGGAAGGAAAGTACCAATGTATCTGTGGGATGGCTTTGGGTTTCGACATGCTCGCAGCGGAGGAAGTTCTTTCCCTCAAAGCTCGTCTTCCTTATCTGCAACTGATAGCTGTTGTGCCGTTCAGAGGACAAAACAGCCGTTGGGACTTGGCAGAACAGCAACGATATGACCATATACTTGCCAAGGCAGACAAGGTGATTGTGTTGAGTGATACCTATTATAAAGGATGTCTGCTCAGACGAAATGACTTCATGCTGCAGCATTCAAACTTTGTGATTGCCTATTATGACGGAAAACAGAAAGGAGGGACTTATTATACTTGCCGTGAGGCTCGGAAGAGGGGGATGACTGTCGTCAATCTCTTTTGATGCCAAACATTTTGCTGATTCCGACAAAAACCGCTAAAAACATTTTGCTGATTTCGACATTTTGCGTTTTTGGGAGAGAGCCTAAATTAAAACTAAGTCCACTGAAATACTTATAAATGAAAGTTTTGATGGATTTTTCTGTTTGCCTGCATACATGACGGGATTGTTTTAGATGAAGACCCATGAGTCTGCTCACGGGTTATTTATAGATGACACAAAGCGGAATCCTTATCTGAAAACCAAAGATAGAATTTCGCTTTGTGTCTATTTTCTGAAAACAGACTTGGACTGGTGTGGTGGGAGTCCAAGTCTGTTGGTCGTTTCAGAGGGTGCATAGGACATGCCAGCAATCAATGATGGATTGTCCGGAATACTTAGACCGATAGACATTGCCCGGATTCAGCGGCTTGATATAGCCGCTTTCCCTGTATTTCCGGAGTGTCTTGTAGCTTATGCCCAGCTCGGCGCATACACGTTTGACGGAATAGACCCCGTTCGGGTCGCGTAGGTTTCATTTCTCTCATAAGCATTAAATTGTTAGATTGACTATTCCCAATAGCGGAAGCATCAAGGCTGGTAGTTGTTCGAACTGTCCTGATTCAGCATACCGTTCGTTTTCATGTAGCTGATATAGCTTTTGGCTGTCCTTTCCTTGATGTCCATCGCCTGCATCAGTTCGGTTACGAGTTCAGTGTACGTGATTTTCTTCCGGCTTCGGAAGATTTCTTTTATGATACCCTGCAACTCCTCCTTTTTCCGTTTCTCCTTGTCTTCTGCTGGCTTTTCACCGGCAGATACGTGCATATCCTTCTGTTTGTCCCATGTGAAAAGCAGCATGGGTACATCCAACGGACTGCCGTCACGGACTTTGATAGCCTTGACTACGGAATAGGCAGGATTCTCATCCTTCTCAATGGATAGGATGGCTGCCGCTTTTCTCTGCAGCTCCGAGCCGATGTGCCCGCGCAGTTTTATTCCGTTGGGCACAAAATGCAGCACACAGATGATGCAGGTTTTGTAGATTCCTGCCAGGCGGTACACTTCATCCACAATGGCAATGCTTTCCGCTTCATCATTGGCCGAACGGATAAGGTCTGCAATGCCATCCAGTACAACGAGGTGGATTCCTCCGTGCCGGTGGTAATACAAATCCATGCTGTCACGGATCATGCTGATACGCTCCTTTCTTGACATAGGGGCCAGATAGAACGTATGGTAAAAATCCGGTGGTGCAGGTAATCCGATACGTTTGATTGTCTTGCTCAGATTCTTGAATAACTGAAACTCAGACTGCTCGGTATCATAGTGCAACACGGCCTTGTCTGAGTAGTTTGGTGAGACTTCAAAGCCAAGCGTGTCGATGTTTTGTGTGTCGTCAGCAAGTGTACCTGCAATCAGGGCTGATACAAAATTGCTTTTTCCGGTACCTTCACCACCTGTTATACATAGAAGGTTGTCGTAGGTCCCAAGCGGTACTCCGTTGACGGAAACCACTGTTTTGGAAGATTCGGGTGGATTGTTGTAGTCCATTTCGCAAGATTTTAAAAGCATCATAGTTTGTGAGTAAAGCTTCTCCAGCATGGAGGTAATCAGTACCTGAAAGTCCGCTGCACTTTTTCCGGAAGCAAAGTAATCGGAAATATCCTTGTCTCCCTTTGCTCCGGATATAGGCAGTTCCATTCTGAGTACATGAAACGAGGACAATTCATCCATGCGTCTGGCAGATTCGTTCCGGCCTGTATCGTCCATATCGTACAGAAAGACAATATGACGGAACTTACGGTCAAACATCTCAATCAGTGAAGTGGGTATGGCGGCCGTTTCACTGTTGAAACAAACGGCATTGAATCCTTTGGAGGCAAGTGACATTACATCCTTTTCTCCTCCGGTGATAAAGACCATGTCCCCCTTGTTGGGTAGCTGTTCCAGACCGAAACAGTACACCTCAGGCATCTCTCCTCCATAAAAGAACCGCATATTCTGATTTCGAGGCCGGTATACCTCTAAATCCAATGCCCATGTAAGCAAACATGGGTTCTGTTGCAGATGAACTGATTTTATAAATTTTATTGGAACGGTTATAGCCTTCAAATGACTTTAAGGAATGTACATTGTATCTTTCCAAAGTATCCGGCTTGATTCCATATTGCTGCCAGTATGCAAGTTCAGCAACTGAAAAGGGTTTAACCTCTGTATGGTAGTCCTTTCTTATTGGATTGTCATTCTCATTCATAATGATACGTTTTTCTACTGCCTTTTTACGAGCAGGCATATCGTTGTTTCCTGTGTGGACTATGGTGATGTTCAGGTCCGATACAATACGGTTGATGATAGCGACAAAGTCTCTTTTCACATCCAATCCGTAAAGCATGCCGACGAACCAGAAGCAGTCTCCCGAATATTCGTTATTTCCGAAATCCTTCATCTTGAACACTTGGGCACGCCGGTCATAATAGATATTGCATGACGCAATCCGGTCTTCGTAGAGCGGATTCCTGAAATTTTCCGGGTCTCACCGGAAAGTTGATGTAATGTTTGAACACGGCAAGCCCGCGGCCTGTGCGTTCCAGTATATCTTCCTTGTCTATCATTTGGTTTCAGTTGTGCATTTGTTCAGAAGAATCCCGTCTTTATAATCAGACAGTCGTTTGAGTGCTTCCTCCTTCGCCATACCCGGAATCTTTATGCGGAAACACTTTATTGCCATGAACAGGGAACTGTATGAAAAACGTACGCCACCGGTTTCGGTATATCTGAAACTGATGGAACCTCCTTTCCGCCATCTGTACAGCGTAGATTCTGAGATACAGAAGATGGTCATCAGGTCCTTGGTGCTTATTTCCAAGGCATCGTCTATATCACGATACAACTCTGTTGTACGCTCCACGTAGCTTTCAATCCGGTTGAGCTGTTCAACCAGTTTCTGAAAAGCAATGCTGTCTATCGTTATCACTTCCATACTATTTGTTCTTTAGATTCTTGATTTGCAAGTTGTCTTTTCCCAATATGTCAAGGTATTCTTTCAGTTGTTGCGGGCTGGAAACGTTGATATTGAGGTTGATCCGGCAGTCTTCTTTACTGCGTCTTTCCTCTGGGGAAAGTAAATCGTACCAATTCATGTCCAAAGCCTTGCAAATGTTGCTGATTACATCAAATCTTGCTTTGGTTTTACTGGTCTCAATCTTTGAAATTACAGAGGTACTAACGCCCACTAAACCAGCTACATACTCTTGTGAAAAACCTTTCAATTCACGTTGCTTTCTTAGCATTGTTCCTATATTTTCCATAAATATAAAGTTAGTAGCTTCTAAGCGGAGATTATCTTTCCCAAACAGGCAAATTCTTGTTTCTTGGGCACAAAACATTTCCGTAGAAGCAAGTTCAACTAAAAATTCAGGGAAATAATATAAGAGACATAAAATCAACAGGAACAGTAGTGAATTGGCGTCAAAAAAGTGCCATTAGCATCACTATAGGAGCTAATGGCACTAATATACCAACCATCGCCGAATAGGAGATAGTCAATAAGGTAAGGTCTGTATAAACTATATTCTGAAAAGCATAAATGTCTCAAGAAAGCTTTTTTCACAAACATCTATATGATTTCTTCGGCAAAGCCTTCCGGATGATACAGATATTGTATGGTTCCAAATGATTCGCCATAATCGGGAAATGACTGATATAAGTTTTTGGAAGTAAGATGTTGTTTGTGAATGTAGTCATTGGTGCAATGCCACACACAGTCTCCGTTAGTGCAAGGTGCAAGCCTATATATATAAATAGGCTCGCACCTTGCACTAAAAAGTGTAGCAGTGGAGTGGCTGAAAATATTTATTATAAAGCATTTGGCAATGTGTTCGTTTTTTAGTATCTTTGAACCGTGATAAAATGATGGCATAGGCATTCAAAAGGGTTTCAAAAAGCCTTCAGAAATGTGCTACAATTTTGCTACATTTGTTCTTTACCTTGATGTTATAACGCTGATATACAGAGAGAATAGGCTGACAAGTTCAGAAACCTGTCTCTCCGCTGAACTAACTGGATAATGAATAGGTAAGTCTCATAAATTCAACGATTTGTGGGACTTTTTTTATTCCATTATCTCTGCCCTATCGGATATTATTTAGCCCTTTATAGAATAAGAATTTATACTTTAGTTTTGACTGAACTTCAGTATATATGTGCAATTTTAGAACAAATAATCTAAAAATGATTTTTTTTTGTAACTTAGCATAATATTTAAAACAAATATGGTAAAAGCTACAAAAGATAATAGGCCTTTTTCAAGTGGTGTGTTTGATTTAGAGGAGTTCAATATTTATACAAAGGTAATTGATTTGCCTCTTGACGGGATTCCGACATATCTAGAAGAAGGGATAAATGGAGTTTGTACCGGAGGCTCTGCTCTTTTTAATGTGTTTTCTAATAAACGCAGGGTTGTGAAGAATGATTTGATAACTATTTTTCCTTATCAGTTGGCAAGTATAACCGAAATCAGTACAGACTTTGCCGTTATTTTCTTTAAAGTACCAAAGAAATTGTTTATGGATACCATTAATGGGCTGGGTAGGCTTACACTTGACTATTTTTTCTATATGAGGAAATATTATAGCTCTCCGCTCAGTGAAGAAGAGTATAAGCGCTTTGTTCATTTCTGTCATATATTGTCATGCCGTGTAGATTTATCTTGTGCCTTTCTTAGGAGGGAATCGGTGATGTATTTATTGAGGGTTTATTATTGGGACTTGTATGTGGGCTATAAGAGTAACCCCAAGGCTATGGCTTCCGTGAAGTTTGTACGTAAAGAGAAGCAGGTTTTTGAATTCTTTTATTTGGTTATAGAGTATCATACTATAAGTCGTGATGTGGCATTTTATGCAGATAAGATGTGTATCTCACCTAAATATCTGACAATGTTAATAACAGATAATACTGGTCGTTCGGCTAAAGAGTGGATTGTGGAATATACCATACTTGAGATAAAAGTCTTATTGAAAGACTCCAATCTTGAAATAAAGGAAGTGGTTTCACGAACTAATTTTCAATCGAATTCTACGATGACACGTTTTTTTTCGTAAGCATACAGGCACTACTCCGTCAGAATACCGTGAGAGAATGTTTGTCTGATATTTGGATAATTTGTACTTATACCAAAAGGCAAGAAAGATATGAAAGAATATCTTAAAATAATAGATGAAATAATCGCTCTTGTGGGGTTACATTTAATTCCCAAATTTGTTAATCTATATCAAGGCCAGGTTGACATAAGATGTGAGGAAAATGATACTGGAGTCTTAATTAATATTATTGTGTCTTTACCAGATAAAAATGAACTGCAGGCTTTGCAAAATCAAGTTGGTATGGACTCACTACAAGCCAAACAGATCTTAGAAGGAATATTAAAATTGGAGAAAATGGATTCATGCAAACCATTGGAAAACAGACAACTGGAATTGAAACGAATTTGGCTTAACAAGCTTGTTTCAGTGTTGGAAGAGCATATGGAAAATACAGAGTTTAATGTTGCTATGCTCTGTCAACTGTTGGGAATGAATCGAAAACTGTTGTATCGAAAGATTAAACAGTTGACGGGGGTTACTCCAGTAAGCCTTATTCGGCATGTTAGGATGATAAGAGCCGCTACACTTTTATTACAAGGCAGATTCACTGTATCGGAAGTAATGTATATGGTAGGCTATTCCAATCCTTCTTATTTTTCCAGGTGTTTCATGGCAGAATATAATATTTCTCCAAGTCAATATGCAATAATTCAAAAAAAAACAGGTGGAGCGTCCGAATAAGGGGGCACTCCACACATGATTCATTGTCTTTTGTTCTGTTATTTTTTATACCAATCCTTACAGTCATTTCCCATTGATTTTGCCCATGTAGCAAAACCGGGATATTGGCTGTCAATTCTGTTCCTTTCTGTTACCGGGGTAAACCCTAGCATCGGTATATCGATAGCAAATGGATATGCTCCTTTACGGTCGATATAGTAAGCATCATCATTGCTGCCAATCAATGACTGATTGGCATAAGCTGTAGCTTTGTGTTTGGGCAGATGAACCTCTGTGCGATTCTGTTCTCCTTGTGAATATTTTACGATGATGTATGGATTATAGGACAATAGCTGATTCTTTAGGAAAGAACCGTTGAATTCTCTGGTGACTACATATTTATTGCCTATATTCTGTTTGGCATTGGACATTACGATAATGGACGAAGTCTCTTTTTCCAATATTGCACCTTCCGGCAAAGTGATTTTATCGCCAATTTGTGCTGCATCTATCTGATAGGCAAATGCGTTAACATATGTAGCGCCATCATGTACCGGAGTGAATTCGTCAACGATCTTCGTTACTATATTCTTTTTGTCGAAATAGACTTTGCGTTCGTATTCTACAATTACGTCATTCATGTCATAATCGCCACCGGAAGGCCAAATATCTTCGAATGCCAGTGTGCCGGTAACATTTTCATCTTCATCGGGTTTGGGTTCTTCTTTATCACCTTCATCGGGAATAGACGGCCTTTCAGGATCGTCAATAGAACTTCCCGGAGTAGCATCTACATAAAATAAAAGGTCACAGTAGCTTTGATTTACACCATCTTCTGCTCCAAGAATCGTCTTGCCGCTTTTTTGGTCTTTAACAGAGACAAAGGCCGACATGTTGTTTTGGGGATTGGAAGTGCGAAGATTTGAATTGTATGGATTATATAAATCAGGCAATTTAAGATAATCTTCTAAATTATTTCCATAACCGTTCTTAAAACCGTCGGCATAAAGAAACCAGCCTACTGTATATCCTGCTGGGAATGTATCATGGGCTTGGCCGTCTTCATCGAAGTAAAGCAGACGAACTTTATTCCCGGATTCTAAAATCAATATTTGGCCGCCATACCAGTCAAAAGACACATTGGGGAATATAATGTATTTCCTCACTTGGTCTACATCGACGGACGTTCCGGTTTTATAAAAATAATATCCGAAAGTATTGTTATAACTTGCACTTCGATTGAGAAAAATGAGATTCAATGCGGTGTTGTCCTCCTTTATCGAAATATTGATAGTTTTTCCATTACCAAGTAATTTTGAATTGTCTTGTCCTCCTTTATTGAAGAATGTTTTCATCCGGTCTGTCAAATCCAAAATACTTTCATTACCAATATTTTTTTCCTTTGTCATATATTGGCTGTTCAGCTGACCTCCTTCTCCCCAATAGCACAGTGAGTATAGATTTTGGGATTTGTTTACTAAATAAGGTACATCAGACGAAGCGCGAGTGACAGACTTTGTTTTAGGATTTGATTTTGCCGACATGTCAAAAATGACAGCATTGTCTTTAATTTCAAGTTCTATGCATCCCGGCAATCCCCATGTCGCAGTATATAAATAAACTTTATTAAGATAGGTAGGAAGCTGCATTTTTCCCTCATACTTACCGCTGTTGTCGGTATAGGTTTTGAACAAGGCTTCTATACCCTCTTTCTTTATCGGCGTACCTTCCACTGTTTCCATCGGATTTTCACCGTAAATTTCTATCAAAGGAGTAAACCCGTAAATGTCATAGTTGACAGAAAGCCGGACATCACTGCGCATCTCAAAGCCGAAATATTTATCCGGGTCAGGAAGAGGTTCTTTTTCACGATTCGGGTCGTATACGTCTTTCTCCATACAACCTGTCATAAGGCCTGAAAGTGCAAGCACTAAAATGAAAGCCCCAATGCTAATTAAGCGGTTTTGTTTCATAAGATATAAAAATGTTATGTTAATTTTATTTGTATGTATTTTTGATTAGTTACTTGCTCTTTAAATACCCGATACATTTTATTATGCAAATTTAGTCTGTATTGCTCAAACTCATTGATACAAAATTGACAAAAGAATGATAGAAAAAGGACAGTTGATTTTTTTTGTATATCCATGTGATAGTTTGTCGGGAGTGTCTTTTTGTTCTTCCTTTATTGGATTTTACCCTCTTTTCAGTATATTTGCGCTCGGCGTTTTAAGAATATTATCTTTGAGCCGATTCCAATACTAAACTAGATAGAATTAATGGAGAAAATAAATGCAGTAATTACGGGAGTGGGAGGGTATGTTCCTGACTATATTCTGACCAATGAAGAAATATCCAAAATGGTAGATACGACAGATGAGTGGATAATGGGGCGTATCGGTATAAAGGAAAGACGTATCTTGCACGAAGAAGGATTGGGGACTTCGTTTATGGCCCGTAAAGCTGTAAAACAATTAATGCAACGTACAAAATCTAATCCTGATGATATTGATTTGGTGATTGTGGCCACTACAACGGCCGATTATCATTTTCCTTCAACAGCATCCATATTATGTGAGAGAGTAAAGCTTAAGAATGCTTTTGCTTTTGATATGCAGGCTGTTTGTAGTGGCTTTTTGTATGCATTGGAAACTGGAGCCAATTTTATCCGTTCGGGAAAATACAAGAAGGTCATTGTAGTAGGGGCTGATAAAATGTCGTCGGTGATTGATTATACCGATCGTGCCACTTGTCCGATTTTTGGTGACGGTGCTGCCGCTTTCATGCTGGAACCCACCCGGGAAGATATGGGAGTAATGGATGCCGTATTGAGAACAGACGGGAAAGGTCTGCCCTTTTTACATATCAAAGCAGGAGGTTCCGTATGTGCTCCATCTTACTATACACTGGACAATCGGATGCATTATATTTATCAGGAAGGACGTACAGTCTTTAAATATGCTGTGGCCAATATGGCGGATGCTTGTGAGGCGGTCATGGAGAGGAATCACTTGACGAAGGAGGACATTGACTGGGTGATTCCCCATCAGGCAAACATGCGTATAATTACTGCAGTTTCGCAACGCTTGGGAGTATCTCCCGAAAAGGTAATGGTCAATATAGAACGGTATGGAAATACAAGTGCCGGCACGCTTCCGTTGTGTGTATGGGATTTCGAGGATAAGCTTAAAAAGGGGGATAAACTGATTTTTACAGCATTCGGAGCAGGATTTGCCTGGGGAGCTATTTACGTGAAGTGGGGATACGACGGAAAAGGTTGAGGCTCACTGATAAGATTTAGGTTGTTTGTTTTTTTTCTGATACAGCTTTTAGTATCTTTGCGAAACAGCAGTTTTTTATTGTGACAGAAAATTGCATGTGTTTTGTTAACCATATAGAAAACTAAAAACAATCAGCGTATTATGAACCAGGAATTATCCATGAGCCCCAATCTATTGGTGGCTGCCCTTCAAAAACCGGCTTCCGAATTTACGAAAGCAGACATTGTTTCCTATATAAAGGAGAACGACATTCGTATGGTGAACTTCATGTATCCTGCGGCAGACGGGAGACTGAAGACACTGAACTTTGTCATCAATAATGAAGCATACCTTGATGCCATACTTACATGTGGTGAACGCGTAGATGGTTCCAGCTTGTTTCCGTTTATAGAGGCCGGTAGCAGTGATTTGTATGTAGTGCCGCGTTTCCGGACCGCTTTTATAGACCCTTTTTCTGAATTGCCCACACTGTCAATGCTCTGTTCTTATTTCAATAAGGATGGTGAACCGCTGGAAAGTTCTCCGGAATATACCCTGCGTAAGGCATGTCAGGCATTCACTACGGTTACGGGGATGGAATTTCAGGCTATGGGAGAATTGGAATATTATGTCATTTCTGAAAATGACGGATTGTTCCCGGCTACCGACCAGCGTGGTTATCACGAATCGGCCCCTTATGCCAAGTTCAATGATTTCCGTACGGAATGTATGTCATATATTGCGCAGGCAGGCGGACAGATAAAGTATGGGCATTCTGAAGTCGGTAATTTTACGCTGGACGATAAGATTTATGAGCAGAATGAAATAGAATTCCTGCCGGTGCGTGCCGAGGAGGCTGCTGACCAACTGGTGATAGCAAAATGGGTTATTCGTAATCTGGCTAGCCAGTATGGATATAACATTACTTTTGCACCGAAAATAACGGCAGGAAAAGCCGGTTCCGGATTGCATATTCACATGCGCATCATGAAGGACGGAAAGAATCAGATGCTGAAAGATGGCGCACTTTCTGAAACGGCCCGTAAGGCCATTGCGGGAATGATGGAGCTGGCTCCTTCCATTACCGCATTCGGCAATACGAATCCTACTTCTTATTTCCGCCTTGTTCCTCATCAGGAAGCGCCTACCAATATCTGCTGGGGCGACCGCAACCGTTCCGTATTGGTACGCGTTCCGTTGGGCTGGTCGGCAAAAACGGATATGTGCATGTTGGCAAATCCGTTGGAGACCCCAAGTCATTATGATACTACACAGAAACAGACGGTGGAAATGCGTTCGCCTGACGGTTCGGCCGATTTGTATCAATTGATTGCCGGACTTGCTGTAGCTTGCCGTTATGGATTTGAGATAGACGATGCTTTAGGAATTGCAGAAAAAACATATGTCAATGTAAATATCCACAAGAAAGAAAACGAAGATAAACTGAAACAACTGGAACAGCTTCCTGATAGTTGTGCCGCTTCTGCCGATTGTTTGGAAAGACAGCGTGCTGTCTTTGAGCAATATCATGTGTTCAGTCCTGCAATGGTTGATGGGGTTATTTCCAAACTGCGTTCTTACGAGGATAGAACCTTGCGTGCAGAGATACAAGACAGTCCGGAGGAGATGCTGAAACTGGTCGAGAAGTATTTCCACTGCGGATAGGAGAAGAAATGAGGGCATAACTCACCGCAGGTTACACAGATTGCTATAGAATTTCTGATAATCAAGAACTTTTATCTGTGTTAATCTGCGGTGATTGTGTATTTTGACACCTCTCCATTATTTCTTTGGCTTTGAATACTGGTTCTGCTTTTTGTATTTCCGATTCGAAGCCAAACCAATAACCATTTTGGGTATTGTCGTCAATGGGTAGAAAACATAAGCGGAGGCTTTCTTTGTAGTTTCCATAGATGACTTCCCAATATTCCGGTGGCATCTGGCGCTTGGTCTTGACTTTCTCTGCTGGTTTTTTCTTTAATGACATGCCTGCCTCTATCCAGGCAATGGTGACCATGATTTTATAGGCCGGATAATGCATACTGCAGAATTCATAGAGTACGAGGCCTCGCTTTTCCAGGCTCATGGGCTGGTCTATAAGATTTTTATCGATTAAAAATTCCAGAAAGCGACGTAGGAAGTCGTTGTCATCCAGAATCAGCTTGCGGGTGATGGCTTGCCAAGCAGTTGTGTTATAGAATCCATCCAGAAGACGTGACAGTTGCCGGGCTGTTTGAAGCTCGTTGACACTGATTTCATTTGTTTGAAGCACTTCATAAGGGGGGAGAGGAGAATATCGGATGCCTAGTTCTTCCGCCCTTCTTCTCATTTCTGTGCCGGGAAGTAACTTCAGGGATTCAAGCTGTATCTCGCCGGCATTGTATCCGGCAAGTGTACGCACATCTTCAAATATTTCGGATAGGCGGTATAGAGGCAAGCCGGCAATGAGGTCGGCGTGTGTTTCCATATTGGGTAGGGAACATAGGAAACGAAGACCTTGCAGTGAGTCCTCCAGGCTTCCCATCCGACGGCTTTTCTGGAGGACCGGTTCGCGCAGGCTTTGAATACCGGCCTCGAGATGGAGCAATCCTTTAGGTAGCTTTTTCAATTCATTTTTCAGCTCTTCGGATAATAGTGCAGGGTGTATTTCTAAGTGAAAGCATATGTCCGGGTTGAATTCCAGGAAAAGTTGCAGTAATTCTTTAGCACGGCGCGGATTATAATTAAAGGTCCGGTCGAGGACGCGTACGTTTTTTATTCCATGACTGTGGATAATTTGAAGGCGTTCACGGATACTTTCAATGGACAGTGTGCGCACCGGTTTTTCTTCACCGCTGACGCAGAATGCGCATGTGTTGAAACAGCCTCGGGTAGTCTCCAGTTGTACGAATGGTTTGCTCCAATTGAAGAAACTGCTGTTTTCCGGTGGTACGAGCCGGGAAAAGTTAAGTACACGGGCTATGCCGTTGTCTATATATTGCTTTTGAGGATTCATATAGCAGAGTCCCGGAATACTGTTCCATTTTTCCGGCTGGTTCCAGCAAGACAGCCATTGGGGGAATGCTTCTTCTCCCTCTCCCCTGAATACGCAGTCGATGAAAGGGTTTTTATGCAGAAAGTCTTCATTGTTTCCTAAGAATTCAGGTCCGCCCAAGATGAAGCAGCTATTGGGAAGCAATGCTTTTAATCTCGCTGTTATGTGCAACAGTTGTTCGTGGTTGAACAACCATGTTGTTGCGGCAATGATGTCGGGTTGGTGCCGGTATATTTCGTCGACAATCATTCCTACGTTTTCATTGATGGTGGCAGATACGATTTCCCATTTTACGGAATTGTTTTTTGCTATTTGTGCGTGCAGTGCAGGGAGTGCCAACGAAGAGTGTGCATACGAGCTATTGAGGTCTATCCAAAGAATTTTCATGTTTAATTGAGTTTCATCTTTGCAAAGATAACTGATTTTGCTTTTCGTATAAACAAAAAGGGTTATATTTGCATGACGGAAATCGAAAATAGTAAAGTGTTGGTATAGAATGTTCTTTGAAAGATGAAATATTTCTTTTGTATTCTTATTTCTATAAGGTGATAACGGGTTGTCTTATCACTGGCTTGATAAAGTAAGGAAGGAAGTACTATTAAGTGTGATTGATACAGAATGCAAAATATCGGAATAAGTTTCCAGCTATTTTGAACATTTTGAGAAAGTAAACTCTTTTGTACAAGGACTGGTTTAGGTAATTGATTCCTTCCTATGATGTAGGGATACTCTGTGAGGAGTATCCCTACAATTTTTTACATTGATTCCACGTTGCCTCCCTTTGGGGGATTGTTTGGACAATAACAAAAGAAGAGGAATATTCTTTCGAATTTCCTCTTCTTTGCGGGTGGCAGATGGGACTCGAACCCACGACATTCAGAACCACAATCTGACGCTCTAACCAACTGAACTACAGCCACCATGTTAGTGCATTTCTTAAATGCGGTGCAAAGATAGGGATAATCTTTAATATTGCAAAGAATGAGACGAAAATTTTTGAGATTTCTGCATTATTTTTTCTTCTCGTAGATACCTATATTGTGCTGCTGGAGCAGCTTTCGAGAGCTTTTGACAAAGATTTCCAGGTGTTTACGAGCTTCCGGCGTTAAATGTTCTGTAGGAAAACTGGCAGGATAAAGAATGTAATTTTTTTCTTTAGTAAGTTCCGGCCGGCCGGTCCAGACCAGATTATATCCACAATAGGAAACACGACAGTATGGAAAAGGCAGAGGATTGGAGTCTGGTAGAGGCGTCTGACTCTGACCGGTGTAAGAGGGACGGATGGGTTGGGGGAGAGGATGTTTCTCCAACTGCAAAGTGAAGATGAGGCCGCCGTCAGTGTTGGCCTTGCTCATATTGGAAATGAAGTTTCCCAAGGAGTAGACTATGATGTGCTGTTCGGTACCATTGGTACGTAGTTCCATCGGTTGAATGACGTGAGGGTGTGAACCGATAATATGTGTTACGCCTTGTTGGAGCAACCAGTTGGCCAGTTCGCGTTGCTCACGGTTGGGAAGGGACTGATATTCCTCTCCCCAATGCATGCAGGCAATAATGGCATCCGGTTGGCGTGCCTTGGCACTTTGGATATCTTGCAGGATGGTATTCTTATCAATATAGTTTACGATATTGGGAGAGGTAGCCTTGATACCATTGGTGCCGTAAGTATAGTTGAGTAGGGCAATGCGAAAGCCGTTTCTGTTGATGAACAGGGGATAGCGTTGCCTGCGCTCCGACAGATTCTTGTAGGTGCCTGCGTAACGAATACCGGAGGAGTCAAGTAATTGTATGGTACGCTCCATTCCCTTTTTTCCACGGTCCAGACAGTGGTTGTTGGCTGTCAGTAAAATATCGAATCCGGCGTCCTTTATGGCCTGAAGATATTCATCGGGGGCGCTGAACATAGGATAGCCCCGATAGGGCCTGCCCCCCAATGTGACTTCCAGATTTCCTATGGCGAGGTCTGCCTGGGATATTTGCTCTTTTATGAGGGAGAAGCAGGAGGAGTAGTCATATTTTCCTTCAGATACACGTGCTGCGTCTATTTGTGCCTGGTGCTGCATCAGGTCACCGACAAATAATAGCGTAATCCTTTCCTGGGAGGAAAGGGTTACGCTATACAGTAAGACAGCCATGAAGACGGCGAGCGTTTTCATTACGTTGTTATTGGTAGATTGCTTTCTTGCCGGCGAGCAATGTATTCTTCATAAGGGAAACGATAGTCATCGGACCTACGCCTCCTGGTACGGGGGTAATGAATGAACATTTAGGAGCTACTTCATCGAATTTCACATCACCGGTCAACTTGAACCCGGATTTCTTGGAGGCATCGGGCACACGGGTAGTACCTACATCAATAACGACAGCACCTTCCTTGACCATTTCCGCCTTAACAAAGTTCGGTTGTCCCAACGCAGCAATGATGATGTCCGCTTCCTGGCATTCCTTTACCAGGTCTTTGCTGCGGCTGTGGCATACGGTCACTGTGGCATCGCCGGGATAAGCCTTCTGCAGCATCAGGGCAGCCATGGGCTTGCCTACAATGTTGCTGCGTCCCAACACCACGCACTTCTTGCCTGAAGTCTCTATCTGATAGCGCTTCAGCAGTTCGAGGATACCGTTGGGAGTAGCGGATACATAGCAGGGAAGGCCAATGGACATCCGTCCCACATTGATGGGATGAAAGCCGTCCACATCCTTGCGGTAGTCGATGGTTTCAATCACTTTCTGCTCGGAGATATGCTTGGGCAAGGGAAGCTGTACGATGAAACCGTCCACATCCGCATCCTCGTTCAATTCGCGTACCTTGGCAAGCAGCTCCTCTTCGGTAACGTCTGCCTCGTAGCGGATAAGTGAGGACTTGAATCCGCAAACTTCGCATGCCTTTACTTTGGCGGCAACGTAGGTTTCGCTACCTCCATCGTGTCCTACAAGAATAGCGGCCAGATGCGGGCGTTTACCCCCACGAGCCACTATCTCGGCTACTTCTGCTGCAATCTCTTGCTTTACTTGCTCTGAAATTGCTTTTCCATCAATCAGTGTCATAGGCTGTTATCTTATCTTTTAAGTTTCGGCATCATCTTACCCATCTTGCTGCCAGTGACCATCTTCATCATCTTGCGGGTCTGGTCAAACTGTTTCAGCAGGCGGTTTACTTCCTGAATATTCGTACCGCTACCTTTGGCAATGCGCTGGCGGCGTGAACCGTTCAGAATGGCCGGATTGCTGCGTTCTTCCGGAGTCATGGAGTAGATGATGGCTTCAATGCTCTTGAAGGCATTGTCGTCAATGTCTATATCCTTGATGGCTTTGCCTACGCCCGGTATCATGGAGGCAAGTTCCTTCAAGTTACCCATTTTCTTGATTTGTGCAATCTGGCTCAGGAAGTCGTTGAAGTCGAACTGGTTCTTGGCAATCTTCTTTTGCAGGCGTTTGGCTTCTTCCTCGTCATATTGTTCCTGTGCACGTTCCACCAAAGATACGATGTCACCCATACCGAGAATACGGTCGGCCATACGTGAGGGATGGAACTGGTCGATGGCATCCAGCTTTTCACCGGTACCTACAAACTTGATGGGCTTGTTTACCACCGAACGGATAGAAAGGGCGGCACCACCGCGGGTATCACCATCCAGTTTGGTCAATACTACACCATTGAAGTCGAGCCGTTCGTTGAATTCCTTAGCGGTATTCACTGCATCCTGACCGGTCATTGAATCCACTACGAACAGAATCTCGTCCGGATTGATGGCCTTCTTGATGGCGGCAATCTCGTTCATCATCTCCTCATCCACTGCCAGACGACCGGCTGTATCGACAATTACAAGGTCGTAACCTTTGGCTTTGGCTTCTTGGATGGCATTTTGGGCAATGGCTACCGGATTTTTGCTGTCCGGTTCCGAGTACATCGGTACGTCAATCTGTTCAGCCAGTACACGCAACTGCTCGATAGCGGCAGGACGGTACACGTCACAAGCCACCAATAACGGCTTTTTGTTCTTCTTGCTCTTCAGCATGCGGGCCAGCTTTCCGGAGAAAGTTGTTTTACCGGAGCCTTGCAAACCGGACATTAGGATAATGGCAGGCTTGGAGTCGAGGTTTATTTCAGAAGTCTCGCCGCCCATGAGCTGGGTCAGTTCATCGTGTACGATTTTTACCATCAGCTGGCTGGGCTTAACGGCTGTCAGCACGTTTTGTCCCAAGGCTTTTTCCTTAACGGTATCGGTGAAGTTTTTGGCTACCTTATAGTTCACGTCGGCATCCAAAAGTGCCTTACGTACGTCTTTCAGGGTTTCCGCAACATTGATTTCGGTGATTTTGCCCTCACCTTTCAAAATTTTAAACGACCTTTCAAGTCTCTCGCTTAAATTATCGAACATAGTATCTAATTACAATTACTAAATTACAAATTACTCTTATTGAGGCGCAAAAGTACAAAAAATCCCTTTAACTGCCTTCTTTTGAAGCAGAATATTATTGAAGACTTGCAGCGGGATGGGCGAAAAGAATGGAAGTGCCGGTCAAGGCACTGATAATCATCTATATTATTCTGTTTTTTTTAGTTCTTTTTGCTTACTTTCTATTGATAATGTCTCTGGCGCAGGGTCCTTCGTGGTTGGGATATCCCGGTGCGTGGCTGCGCCATCTCTTGTCGGCTTCAACTTTCAGGCTTCGGTAGTCGTCCTGTGTGCGGCGGATGTAGTCGTCCAGCAGTGCCCGGTGCTCGGCCAGAATCTTTGAGTATTTGGGGTCATGGGCAAGGTTTCGTCTTTCTCCTTTATCCTTCAGCATATCATACAGTTCTTCCCCGTTGCCTTCCAGATAGTGTGTGTATTTGTATCTGGGACTGCGTATCATCCGTCCCGGGCTGACGGTCACTTCGTATTCACTGTGCCATTCGGAGGCTGCATAGGGGTGCTGTCTCTTTTGCTTCTCGCCTTTCAGAAAAGGGGCAAGGCTGATGCCGGGCTTGGAGGAAGGCACCGGAATGCCTGCCAGTTCACAGAGAGTGGGCAGCAGGTCGATAGTGGGTTGGGTCAGTAAATCTTCCACTGGTTTTTGACGGGGATGAATGCCGGGACCGGCTATGATGAAGGGCACATTTGTCATTTCTTCGTAAAAGCTGACCTGCTTGGTTACCATGCGGTGTGACCCCATTCCGTCTCCGTGGTCTGCCAGTACAATGACAATTGTATTTTTGCCGGCGGGAGTGGAGTAGAGGGCTTCTAGTACACTCTCTATCTGTCTGGCCACTATCCGCGTGTAATGCTGGAAGGCGGCGACGTAGTGCCGGTAATTGTCCTCGTTCCAGTGGGCGGCTTGCATCATCCTCCGGTGGCTGCAGCAGATGTACTGAATGGGCAACGGAAGTTTTTCCCAGTCTTCCACTTCAAAGTTTTCGGGTAGTAGCGGGAGTGGGGTACTGATGGGGCTATCTATGTGCTCCCCTTTATTTTCGCCTACATATCCGCAGATATTGTGCGGGTTTTGGAAATCGGCTATGCAGATGAAAGGTTCTTGCGGCGGATTGCTGAGATAGGCCACGGCATCCTCGCAGGTTCCTACATCCAGAAAGCTGTCATTGTTGACGGGAAATTCGGGGTCGGTGAAGGGCTTGGCAACCGGTTCCTTGTGGCGGAATCCCCTTAGAGAACCCATGTCATGGGTTTTGCCAAAGTGGACGGCCTCATAACCGTTGGCGGTGAAGAGGCTTCCCAGGGTCGGAATGCTGTCGGGTAGCGGAGGATTGATGTGTTCGGCCGAGTTGGAACGTACATTGGTTTGATGCGGCATCAGTCCGCTCCATAAGGCAGCGCGTGACGGTTGGCTGAGGGGGCATCCCACGTATGCGTTGGCAAATGTTACACCTTGGGAGGCAATTCGGTCTATAGGTGGAGTGCAGCTGGGGTCGGCACCGTATGCGCCTACTACCCGCTGGGTCAGATGGTCGCATTGGATAATAAGAAAATTGGGCGATTGCTGTGCCATTACCGGAAAGCTGCACAATGCCATTCCCATAAAAGAGTGAATCGTTTTCATCAGATTTGGATTTTATTTGTTCAAGGTTATTGTATGGTGGCAAATGTATGAAAAAACGGATATAAAAAAAGCTTCCACCTACGTTTATGAACGTAAATGGAAGCTTTTGTACAATATCTGTATGCAGTTGCTGTTAACTGTTCATGCTCATCAGGAATTCGTCGTTGTCTTTGGTCTTCTCCAGACGGTCTTTTACGAAGTCCATGGCTTCTATCGGATTCATGTCGGCAAGGTACTTGCGGAGAATCCACATGCGGTCCAGTGTCTGCTTGTCTTGCAGCAGGTCGTCGCGGCGGGTGCTGGAGGCAACGATGTTGACAGCCGGGAAGATACGCTTGTTGGACAAGTTGCGGTCGAGCTGCAACTCCATATTACCCGTACCCTTGAATTCTTCGAAGATAACCTCGTCCATCTTCGAGCCGGTGTCAATCAAGGCAGTGGCAAGGATGGTCAGTGAACCGCCGCCCTCGATGTTACGTGCTGCACCGAAGAAGCGTTTGGGCTTATGCAATGCGTTGGCATCCACACCACCGGAAAGCACTTTGCCGGAAGCCGGGGATACGGTGTTGTAGGCACGTGCCAGACGGGTGATGGAGTCGAGGAAGATGACAACATCGTGTCCGCATTCCACCATGCGTTTTGCTTTTTCAAGGACGATGCCGGCAATCTTCACGTGGCGTTCTGCCGGTTCGTCGAAGGTAGAGGCGATTACTTCCGCATTGACGGTACGCGCCATGTCGGTAACTTCCTCCGGGCGTTCGTCGATGAGCAGCATAATCATGTAGACTTCCGGATGATTGGCGGCAATGGCGTTGGCAATGTCTTTCATCAAGATGGTCTTACCGGTTTTGGGCTGTGCCACAATCAAGGCACGCTGGCCCTTACCGATGGGGGCAAACAAGTCTACGACACGGGCCGACATAGAGTCGGAGTATCCACCTTTGCAAAGCTTGAACTTCTCGTCCGGGAAGAGGGGGGTGAGGTGCTCGAACGGTACGCGGTCGCGTACGAAAGCCGGGTCACGTCCGTTTATTTTGGATACTTTTACCAGCGGGAAGTACTTTTCGCCTTCTTTCGGGGGACGGATTACGCCTTCTACCACATCACCGGTTTTCAGGCCGAACAATTTGATTTGTGATTGTGATACGTAAATATCGTCCGGTGAGGACAAATAGTTGTAATCGGAGGAACGGAGGAAGCCGTAGCCATCCTGCATGATTTCCAGTACACCGGTTCCGGTGAGGATGTCATCGAATTCGTACGTCTTCTCGCGTTCTATTACGGGTTTGCGTTCCGGAGCGGCGGGATAGTTCTCTCCGTTGTTATACGGTTGTGCAGGGCGCTGCTGCACGGGGCGCTGTTGGTTATAGCCACCGTTGCGGTTGTTATTGTTGTTGTTATTGTATGGGTTGTTGTTGTCGCGGGCGCGGAGGCGCGGGCGTTGTGGCTGTTGCGGTTCGGCTGGGGCAGCGGCAGGAGTGGGAGTGGCGGGAGTTTCCGCTTTGGTCGCTTCGAATTTGCCGATAAGTTCGGATGGCAATTCTATTTTTTCCGTAGGGAGGTCTTCAATGGGGATGAAGTCATCTGCCGCTTCGGCCAGGATAGGGCTTTCGTCCGGTACGATATTCTTTTCTGCTTTGGCTTCTGCCTGAGGTTCTGTTTTCGGAGCTTTAGCCTCGAAGTTCAATTCCGGTTCGGCAACCTTCGGGGTTTCCGTTGCTTGGGGTGCAGCAGTCTCTTCCTTTACCTTGCGGGGGCGTCCCGGTTTGCGTTTGGGTACGGCGGCTTCTTTGGCTGGCGCCGGCGTTGCAGCTTCTATGGTCGGTTCTTGGGGTGCTTCCACAGTTTTGGGTTGTTCTTTCGCAGCCGGTGCTTCCTCTGTTTTGGCTTTGGTGAGGTCTCCGTTTTTATTGGCTGAGAACACTTTGTCGGCACCTTCCTTTTTTTACGGTCTTTACAGTGACGCGCGAGCGTTTTTGCTTTTCCCCTTTACGCTCTTCCTTCAGCTTGTCGGCGGCAACTTTCTTGGTAGCGCCTGCGATAGCTTGTTCGTCAAGTATCTTGTAAACAAGTTCTTCTTTTTTGAGTGAGTCTGTTTTTTTTATACCCAGTTCTTGGGCAATAGTTTGTAGTTCCGACAAATTTTTGTCGTTCAGTTGAATGATGTTATACATACAGTATATATGTGAATGGTTTAAAATTTACTTTTATTGAAAGGCATAAGTGCACAGTTGCAGTTGTTGTAGGAAGCAACTTGGGCAAGTTTACCTTGTGATATATGATTTATATGGGATATTTATTATTGAACCGGAAATCTGATAAACAATTCTTGCCACAGCAAGAAGTCGCAGAATGTTTCAACGGTGCAAAGGTAATAAATATTTTTGGTTTCATAAACAAATCATCTTTTTTTTAAATTTAAAACTTTATCTTTGCTGTATTAACAACAACATGAAGGATTGGTTTATGAATATAGATGAAGTACAGTTGATAACTTTTTCACCTACTTGTACCTCTAAACAAGTGGGAGAGGCAATTGTTCACGGAACGGGAATTTCGTCTGTCTCCAAAGTGGACCTCACTTTGGAGGCGGCGGGTAAAAGGGAGGTGCCTTCCCATGCTTTGGCGGTCATCACGGTGCCCGTATATGGCGGTCATGTGGCTCCTTTGGCATTGGAGCGGATGAAGGAGCTTCATGCTGACGGTGCACCTGCCGTGGTTGTGGTGGTGTACGGCAACCGGGCCTATGAGAAGGCTTTGGTGGAATTGGATGCTTTTGTCACGAAGTTGGGCTTCAAGGTAATTGCAGGTGCTACGTTTGTAGGAGAGCACTCTTATAGCAGTGAGAAATATCCGGTGGCAGCCGGACGTCCGGATGCGGACGACTTGGAGTATGCAAAGCTTTTTGGTGAAAAAATACGTGCTAAAATTGCGGCGGCCGAAGATATGGAGAAACTGTATGGGGTGGATGTGACCCGTATCCAGCGTCCGCGCCAGCCTTTCTTCCCGTTGCTCCGCTTTTTGCGCAGAGTCGTCAAGTTGCGTAAGAGTGGGGTGCCTATGCCCCGTACTCCGCAAGTGGATGCGGAACGTTGTACGCATTGCGGATATTGCGTGAAGCATTGTCCTGCAGGAGCCATTATAAAAGGAGACGAGTGCAATACGGTTGCAGAGAAATGCATCAAATGTTGTGCTTGTGTGAAAGGCTGTCCGCAGAAGGCGCGCACGTATGACATGCCGTTTGCCGTATTGCTTTCCGATTGCTTCAAGAAACAGAAGGAGGACAGAATCATTCTGTGATGGCTACTGGTCGATGGTTGATACGACCAGCACTTTCCGGGTTTTTTCGTCTATTCTGAAACGGTTGTCCACCCGTTCTCCCACCAGCCAGATGATGTCATCTCCGCAGCAAAGCACCCATTGCCGTTCTTTGCGCAGAAGGGAGAACTTGCGGTCGGTCAGGTAGTCGCTTACCTTCTTCCGGCCTTTCATGCCGAAGGGCACGAAGCTGTCTCCCTGCCTGCAAAGGCGTAGCGAGAGGGGATGCTGGAGTTTGTCGGCATCAAAGCAGGCGGTGGCTTTGTTGCGTGGAATCATGAAATCCGGTGTATAAGGATGTTCTTTTATTTCCAATAAGGGCTTTACGGCTTCCTGTACGGGTTCTATCAACAACGAGCCGCGGTCTTTGATGACACGCCAGCCGGGGGTGGCAAAGACTTTGCCGGGCTGTCCGTCCAATGTCCGGCAGATGTCCCTTACTTGTGCGGCGTTGAATCCAAGCGGATGCAGAATTTCAAATAAGACCGTTTCCGGTGCCGCTTCTTGCCTCAGGGCGCCGATACTTATGCCTTCCGGTGTCTTGACTCGCAGTTTGGCTTCTTCTATACCTATATTATATATAGAGGCGGCATCGTCCAGATGCTCTGCCGTTTTGAGGATGCTTTCCTTGACGGAGGGGTTTATCTCCTGCATCATGGGAAGCAGGTTCAAGCGTATTTTGTTGCGGGTATATTCGTCCTGCAGATTGGTGCTGTCCGTCACGTAGGCTTGCCCGATACTTTCCAGATAACCGACGATTTCCTTTCTGTCCAGGCAGAGCAAGGGGCGGACTATATGTCCGTTTCGGGGGCGTATACCCCGCAATCCGTTGATGCCGGTACCGCGAATCAGATTGAGCAGCAATGTCTCTACACTGTCATCTTGATGGTGGGCGACGGCAATGACAGCTGCACTGCATGCTTCCCTTGTTTTTTCGAACCACGCGTAGCGCAATTCCCTTGCAGCCATTTCGATGGAGATATGCCGTTCCTTTGCTTCCTGCTCCGTGTTGAAGTGGACGGTGTGCAGCGTCACCCGGTGCTCCAGGCAGAGTTGGCGTACAAAGTGCTCGTCGCGGTCGGATTCCGCTCCGCGCAGATGGAAGTTGCAATGGGCGGCTTCGCATGTGTATCCCAGGCTGAGGAGCAGGCGCAGCAAAGCCACGGAGTCCGCCCCGCCGCTCAGTGCCACAAGTATCTTGTCGTCCAGCGAGAAGAGCTTGTGGCGCTCGATGTATTGTACTACCTTCTGCATATTCAACTATAGAGTGGTGCAAAGATAGTGCAAACGATTTTTATTGCCATATCTGCAAGTATCTATTTTCAGAATCTCTATCGGCTAAGGTCGTATTTGCTAAAAGCTAATCTTACCACAGCTGTGTTTTATGCATACCACACCTTTGTTCTTTTCTTACCACAGCTGTGGTAAGAAAAGAACAAAGGTGTGGTGAAGTTACGATTTAGTATCTCTGGAAGTAGTGTTCTGCCTTCTGGGCATTATTGTTTAGTGTTTCTTATTTAAAAACATTCTAAATTATTTGTGCCTTGCGGACATAAGTATTATCTTTGCCCCCAAAATAGAAAAGAAAGGCAGAAAGACTATGCGTTTGTCCGAATTGAATACCGGTGAAAAAGGTGTAATCGTAAAAGTGCTGGGACACGGTGGTTTCCGCAAACGGATTGTGGAAATGGGATTTATTAAAGGTAAAACAGTGGAGGTCTTGCTGAATGCCCCACTACGCGACCCTATCAAATACAAAGTAATGGGATATGAGATTTCTCTTCGTCGGCAGGAGGCTGAGATGATAGAGATTATCAGTGAGCAGGAAGCTAAGGAGCAGGCTGTGCAGCCCGATTACCACGAGGGGTTGGGCGAAAACATGCATCTGGGCGAAGATGAGCTGAAGCAACTGGCCCTCGGCAAACGCCGCACCATAAATGTGGCTTTGGTGGGAAATCCCAACTGTGGTAAAACTTCTCTTTTCAACATCGCTTCCGGTTCGCACGAGCATGTGGGCAATTACAGTGGCGTTACGGTAGATGCCAAGGAGGGGTATTTTGATTTCCAAGGTTACCACTTCCGTATTGTCGACCTTCCCGGAACCTATTCCCTCTCGGCCTACTCCCCTGAAGAAATCTATGTCCGCCGGCACATTATCAATGAAACGCCGGATATCATTATCAATGTTGTGGACTCTTCCAACCTGGAACGCAATCTCTATCTCACCACCCAGCTGATTGACATGAACGTGCGCATGGTGATTGCACTGAACATGTACGATGAGCTGGAAGCCAGTGGAAACACGCTGGATTATGTGAAGCTCAGCCAGTTGTTCGGAGTTCCGATGTTGCCTACGGTCAGCCGTAGCGGAAAAGGCATTGAACAGCTGTTCCATGTGATTATCAATATTTACGAAGGCGGCGACTTCCTCGACCATAAGGGCAGGATGCGCAGCGAGATATTGAGTGACCTTCGCAGCTGGCATCAGGAGTATGTTCCCGACCATGACTTCGGCAGCCATAAAGAAGAGATAGAACAGCCGCGTGGCTTCTACCGTCATATCCATATCAATCACGGTCCCGAGCTGGAACGTAGCATTGAGGAGGTGAAGCGCGTCATCAGCGTCAATGAGAACATCCGCCACAAATATTCCACGCGTTTCCTTGCCATCAAGTTGCTGGAGAACGACGAAGACTTGAAAAAGATTGTGGAAGAGTTGCCCAATGGAAAGGAGATTCTTGCCGTCCGCGACCGGGAAGAGGCACGGATTGCCGAGGTGGTGAACGAGGAGAGCGAGCAGGCCATCACCGATGCCAAGTATGGTTTTATAGCCGGTGCCCTGCGCGAGACCTATGTGGACAATCATCAGGATACGTCGCGGACCACTCAAATCATAGACTCAATCGTTACCCACCGCGTATGGGGCTATCCCATTTTCTTCCTTTTCCTTTATCTGATGTTCGAAGGCACCTTTGTGCTGGGCGACTATCCTATGCAGGGGATTGAATGGCTGGTAGGCGAATTGGGCGACCTGATACGCAACAACATGTCCGAAGGACCGCTGAAGGACCTTCTGGTGGATGGTATTATCGGAGGTGTGGGCGGTGTCATTGTTTTCCTGCCGAATATTCTGTTGCTCTATTTCTTTATTTCCTTGATGGAAGACTCGGGCTATATGGCACGTGCCGCTTTCATTATGGATAAGATTATGCATAAAATGGGGCTGCATGGAAAGTCTTTCATTCCGCTGATTATGGGCTTTGGGTGTAATGTGCCCGCCATTATGGCTTCGCGTACCATTGAGAACCGCAAGAGCCGTCTGGTGACGATGCTCATCAATCCGCTGATGTCGTGCAGCGCCCGTCTACCCATCTATTTATTGCTGGTAGGCGCCTTCTTTCCGAACAATGCGAGCTTTGTGCTGTTAGTAATCTATGCCATCGGCATTCTGTTGGCAGTGGTCATGGCACGTCTTTTCTGCCGCTTTCTGGTGAAAGGAGACGATACGCCGTTTGTCATGGAGCTGCCGCCTTATCGTATGCCGACGTCCAAGGCCATCTTCCGCCATACGTGGGAGAAGGGGGCGCAGTATCTCCGCAAGATGGGAGGCATCATTATGGTGGCATCCATCGTTATCTGGGCATTGGGATATTATCCCAACCACGATGAATATGAAAGTGTGACGGAACAGCAGGAGAATTCCTACATCGGCCGGATTGGTAAAGCCATGGAACCGGTCATCGAACCGTTGGGATTCGACTGGAAGCTGGGCATCGGCATCCTTTCCGGCGTGGGCGCCAAGGAGCTGGTGGTAAGCACGCTCGGAGTGCTTTATGCCGACGATGCCGAGGCAGATGCCGTAAGCTTGGGTGAACGCATTCCGATAACGCCCCTGGTGGCTTTCGGTTACATGGTGTTTGTGCTGATTTATTTTCCGTGCATCGCCACGTTGGCAGCCATTAAAGGGGAGTCGGGCAGTTGGAAGTGGGCTGTGTTTGCGGGGCTTTATACTACTGCGCTGGCCTGGCTGATGTCTTTCGCAATTTATCAGATAGGAGGTCTGTTTTTATGATGAATAGTTGGCAGGAGTGGGTAGTAGCCTTATTGTTGTTGCTCTGCGCTGTGCGGATTGGAATGAGTATTTATTCTTTTTTTCATAGGGTCAAAGAAAATGATAATCCGTGTGATAGCTGTGCAAGTGGCTGTGAACTAAAGAATTTGTATGATAAGAAGCGTGCAGAGTGTAGTGGAGTGACGAAAAAAAAGAAGAAAAGTTGTTGCGGATAGTTGGTAGTTTCAAAAAAAGTGCTACCTTTGCATCCGCAAACGAGAAATAAAGAGTTCTTGTAAGAACCGGTACCTTGGATGAGTGGCTTAGTCAGCGGTCTGCAAAACCGTGTACGGCAGTTCGAATCTGCCAGGTACCTCGAAGAATAAAACTCCGAAACTGCTTTTTAAAAGTGTTTCGGAGTTTTTTGTTATAGGGAATTGTTTACCCATTCTATAAAATATCATTCGCTGAATAGTTACAGCTTACTTATTAAAGATTGAATAAAATGAAAAAAGTTGGATTTCTGATTTTCTGTCTGTTTGCTATGTGCAGCATGGCAGGCAAGGCGCAGGATGTAGTGGCGGACAGTACCGGCTACATCGTTAAGGTAGGGGAGATGGCTCCAGATTTTACAGTGAAGCTGACGGATGGGAAAAGCATTACCCTTTCGGGACTTCGTGGGAAGGTGGTCATGTTGCAGTTTACCGCGAGCTGGTGTGGGGTATGCCGTAAGGAGATGCCTTTCATTGAGAAGGATATATGGCTGAAGCATAAGTCGAATCCGGATTTTATGCTGATTGGCATCGACCGTGACGAGCCGTTGGAGAAAGTGATTGCTTTTGGTAAGTCAACCGGAGTGACTTATCCTTTGGGTCTGGACCCGGGAGCGGATATATTTGCGAAGTATGCGCTCCGCAAGGCAGGTATCACACGCAATGTCCTGATTGATAAGGAAGGGCGTATTGTGAAGCTGACACGTCTGTATAACCCTGAAGAATTTGCTTCTCTGGTGAAGGAGATTGACGGGATGCTTTCTGAATAGTAGGAATAGGCAAGATATAAAAAGGAAGTGCCCCCTAAAAGTTAGACAAAAACTTTTAGGGGGCACTTCACTTTTATGCTTGTCGGGATAGTTTGGCAAGATAGTCATAATGTGTACCCTCTTTCACCAGCTCTGCTTTGAAGCCGTTTTCGGCAGCATAGATGCTCAGGGTCTGAAAGTCGATATAGAGCCAGTCAAAGGAGTCGCCTTTGACATTCTTGTATTGCATCTGGAAGTCTACCTCTCCGTAGTAATCACCGGCAAGGTTGATAACAATACTGCCATCTTCCTCTTCGAACAGATAGCTCAGGTTGCTGGAATCCATTAAAACACAGCCTCCAGGCCGGAGCAGCAGCTTCATCTTCCGGAAAAAATCAGGCAGATTCTCCAATTTTCCGATAATGCCGGAACCGTTCATCAGCATTAGGATAGTGTCGTATTCATCGGCAAACTGTTCATTGAACAGATTGGTTTGTGACACGCTACGCACACCTCGCTGCTTCATCACTTCCACGGAAAGCGGGGAAATGTCGATGGCATGGACCTCTTTTCCGGCTTCTTGCAGGGTAAGGCTATGGCAACCGCTGCCGGCACCCACATCCAAAATCCTTCCGGTTGCCATTTGCAGAGCAGTACGCTCCAGCAAGGGCATTTGCTTTTCTGTGCGGAATAGCTCTTCGACGGGAATTTCGTCCTCATCGAATTGTGAAGAGAACACGCGTAGGCGGTCGGCTTTATGCCGTTTGAAGTAATCGGCTATGGCTGCGCCCATCGGGTCCTTGTCGGCAGGCAATAAGGCTGTATTTATCATTTCTTATGTCTGTTAGCGCGTTTGCGGCGGATTTCTGCTTTCATTTTGGCTGAGGCGGAACCGTGTTGCCCGGTAATGTAGGTTTTCTTCTTGGCTTTGGTCTTTATCTTGTTTTCTTCTTTAGGTTTGTCCTTTTTGCCTTTGAAGACAATACCACCCATCATCGCTTCTTCTATACTCATATATTTCGTTGTTTTAGTGATGTAAAATATCATTTCTCCGGCAGTACCTCAATCCAATAGTCATCCGGGTCATTGATAAAGTACAGTCCCATTGCAGTGTTTTCGAAGCATACCCATCCGTTTTCCTTATGGTATTGGCGTATGGCGTCGTAATCGCCGGATACGCGGAAGCAGAGGTGACTCTCGTTCTCTCCTAATTCGTAGGCTTGTGGGTGCTCCTTCAAGCAGGTCAGTTCCAGCAGGAAGCCGGTACTGCCGTCGGTCAGATAGACCAGAGTGAAAGAGCCGTCGGACGACTCTTTCCTATGATGTTCTTTCAGGCCCAGTGCCTTTTCGTAGAATGCGATGCTACGTTCCAGGTTGGTGACATTGATATTAAAATGGTCGAATTTACTTTTTATTTCCATTTGTTTATTCCTGATTTGATTATTTACAATTTGCAGTCTGCGTGTGCGGTCATTTGACCATTGCTTTCAGAATTTCGCCTACATACGTGCGTGGCATACCTTCCATCGTTGCCGGTGAAGGCAGCTTCTTACATTCCAGAATAACCGTAGGCTCTGTCTGTCCCGTAGGATAGAAACGGATGGTATAGCTTTCTGCTTTTTCCATTTGTTCATACGGCTGGTCGGGCGACAGTATGCTGAATACAACTGGTTTGCCGTTGACTTTGCCCAAAGAACCTCCGGAGTTTGCTGTCATCATGGTCATGTTGAAAGGCTCTTGGCCGATGACGATAACCAATTTGCCTGCTCCGGTCTGGATGGCATCGGCTGACAATTGCTCGGGGGCTATGGTCTTGTATTCTTGCTGCTGGCTCTTTTGGGCAGGAACCAGTGCGGCAGGTTTCTTGACTTGGGGCACTTCGATGACTTGGGCATCTTTCACGATGCCTTCGGATGCCTTTTCAGCAGCCTGGGCAGGTTCCACGGTAACTTGTTTCTTCGGGGTGATTACCGTCGGACCGGAATTGACGACAGCTTTCACCTCTTTCTTTTCTTCCTTCTTTTCTTCTACCGGAGCTTTGGCAGTGGTGGCGCTCAATGCTTCTGCTGCTCCCAGGCAAAGGTCATCAACGAAGTCTACGGTTTTTCTGCGCCACTTGGCAAGTCCGCGTACCAGTTTGGTCTTCGCCTTGTTCAAGGCATACTTGTCTACAATCCACTCCTCGGCGGTATATTTTTCTTTTCCTTCGCGGTAGTTAAACCGTATCTTTTCTACTTCGAGCACGCTCTTTTCGGGTTGGCAGGTCACAGTCAGCTGGTAAAGGATTTTGGTACGGTCTAATGACAGAGCCGTAGAACTGAATACAATCCATTCATCCCCGATACCTACAATTTGTCCTTTCTCTTTGTCTGAGAATACTACACGGCTGGTATTTTCATTCTCTTTCAGACGGGCATCCATCCAGCCGAGCAGACGTTCGTAGATTTCATCCTGAGACATGCCGGGGATGCTGAATTCTTTGGTGAATACCACTTTGCCGTCCACCTCGGGAACAGCACCGGCCAGATATTTACTGTCGTCCTTATCCTGCGCCTGCAGCATGGCCGGCAGACAAAGGCAAAACAGTGTAAAAAGAAGTTGTGTCAAATTTTTCATAATAGTATGTGTTTTAATTATTAATTTACGAATTATGGGCTACAAGTTGGGGAGTTCGAAACTTTCACCACGGTGTGCAATGCTCAGAAAGCGGCATCCCTTGCTCTCGGCAAACTGCCGGAAGGCGTTGCCTCCCTGATAATCTTCGCTGAAGTGCATCGGTACAAATATAGTGATTTTTATTCGTTCCACGAATTGTTCTGCTCCACGCATATAATCTTTTCCGATACGGCTGTCCACCGGAAACATGGCTACATCTACGGCAGGTGCAGTTTGCTGCAGCTCTCTCACTTCGGCCAGAAAGTCACCTTCGGCCTTGCGTATTTCCTGCGGAGTAGATTCCTCGCTCCAGTGCCAGTTGTTTAGGTCACCGGCATGGAACAGTCGCCTGCCCTGCAGGTCTATCAGGAAGGAGATACCCACATCGGTAGAACCGAAGGCCTGGATACGGATATGTTCGTCTTCGTAGGTGTCGCCCTTATTGATGTAGGTGGCATCTTCCGCTGAGGCGCGGCGGTGCTTCAGGATGTCTTTGGAGAATATGTAGCGGATGTCGGGCCGCAGTTTTTTCCATGAAAGAACTTCGCGATTGAAGTGGTCGGGATGGAAATGCGAGCATAGTACGTAGAGTACGCCCGGCTTTTCCAAGAGATAGTCGTGCACGATACCTTTATTGAAAACCTCTTCCGAGGAATCTTTATAGTAATCGATAATGACCGTCACTCCGTCCGCTTCAATCGCGAAGCCGCTATGGTAGATGTAATCAAGTTTCATTTACGGATTGAATTATAGCGCAATATTACAAAAAACGCTACACAAACTTCCGGTTTAAGCTGTTATTTTATGCAAAAGCACGCTACATCGGTACTTCTATGAAGAGAATGTGAGAGTCTTTCAATGTTTCCAGCTCAAAACTGCCGGTTTCGTATACTCCCATTCCGTCACGGCGTGAGAGTATTGTGCCGTCCACTTTGACTTCACCTTCCATTACGAAGATGTATACACCGGAATGCGATTGGTGCATGTGGTAGTCAATCTTCTTTCCGGCTTCTATTTCACCGATAGAGAACCAGGTCTGTTGTAGCAGTCTGGCAGGAGCATCGCCGTCAGGGGATACTATTAGTGCCATTTCATTTTTGCGCAGGAGTGGACGTACGTCGAAGTCCTGGTATGCGGGTGGTGTGTTCAGCTTTTCGGGCATCACCCAGATTTGCAGGAATTCTACCGCTTCAGTGTCACTGCCGTTCATTTCGCTGTGGTAGATGCCGGTGCCGGCGCTCATGGTTTGTATATCTCCCGGAATGATGATGCGGCTGTTCTGATGATTGTCCCCATGTTTCAGTTTCCCTTTCAGGGGAATGGAGATGATTTCCATATTTTTATGAGGATGTGTGCCGAAGCCCTTTCCCGGAGCCACACGGTCGTCGTTCAGTACACGCAAGGCGCCGAAATTCATCCGGCGGGGATTGTAATACTCGTCGAAACTGAAGGTGTGGTGGCTGTCAAGCCAATCATATAGGGAATGACCTCTGCTGTCTGATTTGTCTATAACTTTTTTCATAATTTATTCCTTTTCTTAAAATGGTTTATGTACTAGTAACGCTTTGGAAAGCTATAAAGTTTAAAAACCGATGTCTAAGAATTTATAAATGAGTGGGGACTATGCCTTGACCTCGTTCTCCAGTGGCTTATGGTTCATAAAATCTTTGATGTTCTGCAAGGTTGTCGAAGCAATGTTTGCCAGTGCCTCGCGTGTGAAAAAGGCCTGGTGCGAAGTGACGATGACATTATTGAAGGACAGTAGCCGCGCCAGGGTATCGTCATCAATGATTTTGTCCGATTGGTCTTCATAGAAGTATTCGCTTTCCTCTTCGTACACATCCAGGCCGGCAGAGCCGATTTTCTTGTTTTTTAGTCCTTCAATCAGGGCGTTGGTATGGATGAGTTGTCCACGTCCGGTATTGATAATCATTACTCCGTCCTTCATTTTACTGATGGAATAGTCGTTGATGAGATATTTGGTCTGTTCAGTCAGCGGGCAGTGCAGGGAGATGATATCCGAATTGTGATATAGCTCATCCAGGCTGGTATATACCACTTGATGTTCACGGGCGAAATTATAGTCGGGATAGAGGTCGTAGGCAAGAATATTCATGCCGAATCCACGCAGGATACATATCAGTTTCTTGGCTATTTTTCCCGTGCCGATGATGCCTGCAGTTTTTCCGTACATGTCGAAGCCCAGAAGTCCGTGCAGCGAGAAGTTTCCGTCTCGTGTCCGCCAGGTGGCACGTGGAATTTTACGGTTGAGGGATAACATCAGGGCAACGGTATATTCTGCTACGGCATAAGGGGAGTAAGCAGGGACACGCACTACGGTAATGCCACAGTCGGCAGCTGCCTTTAAATCTACATTGTTGTAGCCGGCGCAGCGCAACGCCAATAATTTCACGCCGTTGTCTGCCATCAGACGGATAACTTCGGTATCGGCCGTGTCGTTCACGAAAATACAGACTGCATCTACTCCTTGGGTTAAAATAACGTTGTGCTTGTTAAGATGCCCTTTATAGTAGCGGAGCTCAAAACCATATTCCTTGTTTTTTTCGTTGAAAGACGCTTCATCATAAGGTTTGCTGCCAAAAAATGCGATAGTGTATGCCATGAGATTTGTTGTTTTTTAAATGTTACATAATTATAGGGAGATAACAAGTGGAAAGTTGATATGGTTCAGTGGCCGGAAGGATTCATAAAATGATAATTATTTCCATTTGTTTCATCAGAAACTATTTGGTATTTCAATGAAAGTATTATATTAGGATAACTTTATGCACAAAACTATTTTTTATGTGCAATATTATTGTACCTTTGCGCCCGAAAACAATTAAAAAAGATTTAGATGAGAAAATTTTCGTTGATTGGCATTGCGATGTTAATCGTTTCAATTCCAACTTTTGCGGGTGGTATCCTAACAAATACAAATCAGCATGTATCTTTTCTTAGAATGTTAGCGCGTGGTGCTTCCATTGATATTGACGGTGTCTATTCTAATCCGGCTGGTTTGGCCTTTTTGCCGGAAGATGGTCTCTATTTGTCTTTGAATGGACAAAGTGCTTATCAGACCCGTAACATAAAAGCGACATTTCCCTTGTTTATTGAAGATGGGAATACACGTTATTATAAAGGAAAAGCTTCTGCTCCTTTCATTCCTAGTTTTCAAGGTGCATATAAAAAAGGAGACTGGACTATTTCCGGTAGCTTTGCTGTTGTAGGTGGTGGCGGTAAGGCATCGTTTGATGATGGTTTGGGTATGTTCGATTCAATGGTGATGGGACAAGTCCATACTATTTCGGGTGGTCAAATCACTCCCAATATGTATTCTATCAATAGTGCAATGGATGGAAGCCAGTTTATTTATGGTGTGCAATTGGGGTTGTCGTATCAAGTTAATGATTGGTTAGGTGTGTTTGCCGGTGGACGTATGAATTATTTTACCGGTGGGTATGAAGGATTTCTGACTGCAACAGCACACAGTAATATTCCTACTTATGGTGGCATGGAATTGGTTGGTATCGATTTAGACTGCGACCAGACCGGCTGGGGATTGACCCCTATCTTGGGAGCTGATGTGAAGTTGGGCAAATGGAATATTGGGTTGAAGTACGAGTTTATGACAAGTCTTAATCTCGAAAATAAAACCAAAAAAGCTGAAGTGCGTGCAATGGGAACTGCTATGGGAGATGAAGGGAATCCTTTGGCTGACTATAAGGATGGTGTGAATACTCCGAGTGATATCCCTGCATTATTGACTGCAGCTGTTGGTTATGAATTCCTTCCTACGCTTCGTGCAACGCTGGAATATCACCATTTTTTTGATAAAGCGGCAGGGATGGCCAATGATAAGCAGAAAGCGTTGAAGCATGGCACACATGAAATTTTGATTGGTGCAGAATGGGATATAGCTAAACAGCTGACCATCAGTGGTGGTTATCAGCGTACAGATTATGGCTTGGCTGATGATTTTCAGAGTGATATAAGTTTTTCATGTGACTCTTATTCACTGGGGTTTGGTGCTGCCATCAAAATGACAAAGCATTTGACTATGAATATAGCCTATTTTTGGACAAACTATGATGATTATACAAAGAAGATAAGTGAAACCACCAAGAATGTTTATAGCCGTACTAATAAAGTGTTTGGTCTTGGTGTTGACTATAAGTTCTGATTTCACAATCCTACCTTTATATATTAAGAAGCCGTCTCAAATATCGATTTGAGGCGGCTTCTTTCTTATTTTATATTGGATTAGAAAGAATACTGTACAAGCAGGTTCATACGGTTGGCATGGTTGGTGGAATTGTCGAAGTTGGTGCGCCAGCCACGCAGATATTCAGCGCCTACCTGCATGTTCGGGGTTACGTTCCAGAATACGTTGGCTACGAAATACTGTCCGTAGCGGTAGGTACTTGGCAGGTCGTTGGGATAACCGTCTTCAGAGTAAAGGCGGGACATGCTGTAAGTGCTTGAAAGGAATACCTTTGGAGAAATGTTATATTGTAGACCTGCATACCAGCCCAGCATGGGCAATGCCTGCATTTTGCCTTCCTTTTCGGGATTGGGGACAATATCGACGTTCAGATTACTGATGTCATTCAGGTATTGCCCGATACCTTTACCATAGTTGATTTGTCCGAATGCCTGCCATTTTTTACCGAGGTTAAAGGTCGTTGAGGCTTGTACACCGTATCCGGTGACGCTGGAAGCCTTGTCCCTTTCCGTGCTGGTATATGTCATGCTGCGGATGATACCTCCTACACGCAAATGACTGCTGCTGTTCCAACTGTATTGTGCCGAAGCTGTGAAGTCCGGCATGCGTTGCTGGGCAATTTCGAATTGGCTGCTTGTTGTGCCGTCAACGGCAGGCGCCTCGATGGAAGCTTGGAAACGAAAGTCTTTCAGCCCTTTATAAGTATATGACAATTGTGTAGCGCGGTAGAACGTGGCACCGTTGGGCCCCTGGAAGTCAATGGTGGAGGGGAGGGCGCCTAAGTCCATGAAACCGCCGTAAGTATATCCCACCGTTATATTTCGGAATGACATATAAGCATTCCGTAGCTGGAATGTTTTGTCTCCTCCTCGGAAATTTCCGGCTGTATAGACTGTGAAGTCACCCAATAGCCGGGTGTGTCCGACTAATTTCAGAAAGATAGTGGCCGTACTGGCATCCATTTGAAATTGATTTTTGATTTTACTACTGCTTGGAATGTTGGCAGGAACAAAGTCAATATCATCCACAATACCTCCAAAATCATACTCGCCGGTGGCACGGACATACCCTCCGATACCCAGGGCGAATTTGCCTTGTTTGTCCATCAATAGGAAGCGGGGAGCTTTCGGGTCATGGATGTAAGGCAATTGTGACTCATTCATGATGCGGATAATCTCGTCGCCCGCTTTGTCGATGGTAACTATGACAATGCCGTTGGGGGCTTCGTCATCGATGATCTCTTTTTTTTGTGCATGGATAGTGGACAAGGGAAGTCCGGCTACGCACAACAGAAACATTGCTTTTAAGATTGTTTTCATTTAAGTTAGGTTTTGATGAATGTGCTTTCAACAACTTAAATGAAAAAAGGTTTTGTAGTCTTGGAGGAGGAAAGGAGGTTATTCCGTCAGTATTCTTGCCTTGAATGAAGATCGTATGCAAAATTACCCTTACCCTAATTTCCGGAATAACCTCCTGAGAATGTGTGTTAAGTTACTTATTTTTTCATGACGGCATTCCACAGCGCTTTGCGTAGAGTTCCCATGGTGTCATCGCCTTCATAATCCCAGAACATCATGCCTTTCATGCCATTTTTTAATATCCATTCACCTTTTGCGGCAATACTGCGGGGATTGTCGTAACCACAGTAGAAACTGCCGTTTTTGGTGACATAGGGGACATTGCCTTCTGTATCCCAATTTTCGATGACATAGCCGTCATCCTTACTCAGGTTGAGAATATCCCGATAATTGATGCTGCCGCCGGCATTGAAATCGGCTCTTCCGTAGAACGGAATTCCCAACACTAATTTGTCGGCAGATACCCCTGCATTCAGGTATTCGTCTACGGAACGCTGGCAGTCCCAGTAATTACTTGGCTTGTTCAATGCTGATTGATGCTGGGGGGCATCAACCAGATCATAGGCCATGATATTGACGAAATCTACATACGGGTCTACGGCCTTTACATCAATATATTTATAGCCTTCGCCTTGGGGACGCTTGTCCATGCAATAACCTGCATAGGTCAATAGGGTGGACTGCCCCAACGCTGCACGCAGGTCTTTCATCAATAGGGTGAAGTTTTCCACATCTACCAACTCGTCATAGGCATTGCTGCCGAAGGTCATACCGGGAAATTCCCAGTCAATGTCAATACCGTCTATGCCCTCACTCGAAACAAAGGCTTTGCAGTCTTGTGCGAATTGCTTGCGCATTTCCGGACTCTTCGCCAGGGCGGAGAAACCTCCGTCCTGGGAATTGTCAGTATTGGAAACGCTATTGGTAAAAGAGAGTAATATCTTCACATGTGGATACTGGCTCTTTATTTTCTTTACCTTATCAAAACGGGATTTATCACCTTGCAGGCCAAACTTTTCATAAATTCCGTTTTTAACATATAATTCTGCAAAAGCGTAGTTTATGTGGGTCAGGTATTTGGCATCGGGTATGGATGTGCCATAATAAGTGACGTAGCCCAATGCAACCCGGCCTGCAACCTGCTCGGCCATTTCGGTCTCGTTGTCTTCATTTCCCGGAGCTGGCAGTCCGGGCATGTAGTCGTCATTGTGACATGCGGCTACTAGAAAGACAGTAGCTATTATAAATAGCAGTTTCCTTTTCATAGAGAGTGCATATTATTCAGAATCGGTTTCTGCTTCAGTCTTGAAATAAGCATACCAGCCGCTGTCGTCCCAATCCACACCACCGCTATACTTGCCGGGATGATAGATTGTGATATAGTTCTCATCCAGTGTCAGCAGCCAAAATTTGTTGCTGCCTACGCTTTGTCCGTTGTCGTCATAATTTCCTCCGATGGTGGGGATACTTGTTATCAGTTCACCCAGTACTCCGTCTTCCGGTTTTTCGTGTGTGAAGGAGAAAGTACCTTCTGCCTTCAGGTTTCCGCTGGCATCATAGGTTTTCATCTTGTTTCCGTCGAATTCGAATACCATGGACTGGTCTCCCGCTTCGGCGGCAGTGACATTGGCCCACCAGGCAAAATTTGATTCGGGAGTATAGCCTGCACTGGTATATTTCCAGCCTCCATGAGCCCCCATATTGCAGACGGAACCCCAGCTGACTTCACGGAATTTCCAGGTCTTCTTGGCAGATTTGTCACTCTTGTCGGTTGCACCGGTGAAGTAAGTGGACCAATCGTCGAATACATTGGTCACAGTCACTACAACCGGATCTGTCTTGATAATCTGATTGGCGGAAATGCCCATATAGTAGATGGAATAGTCCGCATTGGACTCCATGATGACCGTAGCGTTGTCCGTGACCAGAGTCTTACTTTGTTTACTTCCTTCGCCCCCCCATTCTATGTGCCATGAACCGCCAATGTCCGGGCGGGAGTTTTTCAGGGCTATATACTGGTCGCCTTCCACTACTCCGTCTTGGTTGGGGAAGGGTTGGGTAATGGATATGGCGGCTTGTAATGCCTCTTTGGTTATGGGTGTACCGGCATCAGTCACATATTTGTCTCGCAAGTCTTCGTCTTCGATAGGATCGCATGCAGTAACGATGAAGGCTGAAGCAAGCATTGCTATCAATATTTTTGTTACTTTCATATTGTCTTTATTTATAGGTTAATACTCTTACATATTGTTCCAATCCGAGAACTGGGCAGATGCATCCCAGCCTGGATTCTGCTCAAGGACTCCATTGGAGATGTCGATTTCGTCTTGCGGAATGGGCCAGTAGCCTTGGGTTGCCTGTAGGCGTTTCTTATAGTCGAATTTGACCATCGGTACCACCGTAGCGGCATTTATTATATTGAACCCGGTCTGTTTGTTGAGTATGTCACCGGCTTCCTCAAGCGAAGGACCCGACCAGCGAAGGATATCCCACCAGCGGATGGACTCGAATGCAAGTTCCCAGCGGCGTTCCTGCTTGATGGCTTCCAGGGAGTAGGCCACCGGAGCCAAGTGGGAGCGGGCACGTACCTTGTTCAGACCCGTAGCATCTTGCTTCAGCTCGGACTGCATGAGCAGAACGTCGGCAAAACGGATATGAATCAAGTCGGCAATTTGGAGTAGCTGTTGGGATGTCTGCGAAGATATTCCGGGGAACATCTGCTTGCCGAAAGGTTCGATTTTGCCTTCATTGTAGGAATTGATATTGATGTATTTTTTCTGGAAATAGCCGGTTTGTTCATAGTAACGATAGGATACGGTATATTCCGGTTCACCCTCGTCCATGGTGCAGTCCATCAGTACATTGCCGGCAACATTCGGATCAAGTGCTTTGTACGACCATATGGAACCGGTCAGACGGGGATCCTCCTTGTAACCGTCCGTATAGGTCTGCTTGGCGGCCCAGTCTTTCCATTCGTTGACCATAGCCGGAGATACAGGGCCAGCTCCCCAACCGGTGCCGAAGGGATAACTGTCTTTGTTGGAATAGTTGTCGGCAGACGGTGAATAGAATTGGGCGCAAGTGTTGGAGAACCAGGTATAGGTCCAGTCGGATTTCAGGTTATGCTTGTTGGCGAATAAAGTTTCGTCGGAACTGTTTCCTTCCCATTTCAGGTTATGGTTGATAACGTATTGGTAACGGAACCCTTCGGTATTGTCTTCGGTAGCATCGTTGGTGTAGGCCCAGATGTTGCGTTGGTCGGACACCAGTTTATGACCGGAGTTGTTTACACAGTCATCTATCCAAGAGATGACCTCCTCTTTGGTAGTTCCGTTGGGGAGCTCGTTTTTTTCGTAGCGTCCGGTATAGAAAAGGAATACACGTGCCATCATGGCTTCGGCGGCATATTTTGTAGCGTGTCCGGTCATGTCTGAGCCTTTCGGATAAATCTTTGCCGGCATCATTTCGATAGCGTTTTTCAAGTCGGCTGCAATCTGGGTGTAGATTTCGTCTACGGATGCACGCGGCAGATTGGTACTTTCCAGTGTGGTGCGTAAAGGAACTCCGCCAAAAACTTGTGCCAGTTCATAATAAGCCATGGCACGCAGGAAGTAGGACTCACCGAAAAGTCGGTTACGTTCGCTCTCGCTGGACCATGATTTCACATTCTCCATTGTGTTGATGGCATTGTTGGCACGGTTGATAAGGGTGTAGCAACGGTCCCAGATGCCGGCAAATGTATTCAGATTGCCACTGTACATAAGGAAGTTGGTGGCACAGTTGTTGGAGTAGGAGAGGTTGCCTCCCAGACAGTCGTCACCTGCCAACTGGGCAATGTAATACTGGGAAGAGGTTTCAGGACTTTCAAACAACAGATGGGCGTATATGGCCGTCACCATCTCTTGGGCATCCTTTTCTGTCTCCGGGAAGTTGGCGGTTGTCTTTTCGGTCAGAAGTTCCGAATCGAGGAAGTTTTCGCATCCTGAAAGAAGAATCAGTATTGCTGATGCTATGAATAATATCTTTTTCATAATTTCTTCGGTTAATTAGAATTTTACATTTAAGCCTATCATATAGGTACGTGCACTGGGGTAGTAGCCCAGGTCGATGCCTGATGCCCAACCATAATCGTCGCCGCCGTAACCGATTTCCGGGTCCATACCGGAATAGCCGGTGAAGGTAAAGAGGTTCTGTGCGGTCAGATATAGGCGCAGCTGTTGTACCGGTAACTTCTTGAATGCTTTCTTGAAGTCGAATCCCACAGTGATGTTCTTTATCTTGAGATAGTCTCCATCTTCGATATAAATGTCTGATACTCTGTTCCAGTTGGAGCTGGAAGCGCTGGACAGTCTCGGGAACTTGTCGGACGTACCTTCGCCGTGCCAGCGTTGGAATATCTCTGCTGTATAGTTATTCAAGGGTGAGGAGGAGAAGTCACGATAACACTTCAGAATCTGCTGGCCGAATGCGCCGTAAGTAGTGATTGAGAAGTCAATGGCCTTCCAGCTGGCATTCAGGGAAAGTCCCATTGTCAGGTCGGGATTCGGGTTACCTATCATAGTACGGTCATTGGCATCGAGCGTACCGCTATTGTCGGTGTCTGCCCAGATTACGTCACCCGGCTGTGTCTTGTCGCCGTTCAGTTTCGGACCTTTGTAGTTGTCTATCTGTTCCTGGTTCTGGAATATGCCGTTACTCTTGTAGCCGTAGAAGTAGCCGATGGGTTTGCCTACTTCAGCACGGAAGCACTCTTCGGCTCCTTCCCACAGAACGCTGCCGCTACCGTGGATGATTCCGTCTTTGTTGGCAATCTTGGTCACTTCATTCTTGTTGTGAGCAAGGGTCAGGTTGGCTCCATATTGGAAATCCTTTCCGATGTTGTCGTTCCAGTGGAGTCCTACTTCAATACCCGTGTTTTTTACATTACCGCCATTGACGGACACTGCATTGGCACCGAAGGAAGAGAGTACCGGAGCCGTAACCAGCCAGTCTCTGGTATTTTTGTTATACCAGTCGAATTCAAAGCCCAGGCGGTTGTTCAAGAAGCGTGCATCGATACCGAAATTCAATTGCTCCTGTGTTTCCCAGGTAAGGTCCGGGTTGGTCAGTCGGTAGGCGTATGAACCGGTACTGATGAGGTCCATGGAGTCGCCGAACGTATAACCGCCATATCCGTTGTTGGAAGTTATCAGTGAAAGATATTGGAAAGTAGATACATTACAGTTACCGTTTTGCCCCCAGGAAGCGCGTAGCTTTAAGAAGTCCAGCCATTTGATTCCTGACATGAAGGACTCGTTGCTGATAACCCATCCGGCGGATACTGAAGGGAAGTAGCCCCAGCGGTGTCCGCGGGCAAAAGTGGAGGAACCGTCCGCACGCATGATGACAGAAGCCATGTATTTCTCTTGATAGTTGTAGTTGATACGTCCGAAGAAGGAGGCGATGGAACCTTCCCCGTTAGGCTTGCCAGTCAAGGAGGACACACTGTTGGCGGTCAATGGAACATTGGACAAATAAGCGTGCTTGAAATCATAGAAGTTTGAGCCTATGGCTGAACCGCTCATTTCTTCTCCCATACCCCATTTTTCAATACTCTGACCTACCAGGACGTCGATGTTATGGTCATCGATATTGAAGATGTAGTTGGCTGTATTGTCCCATGACCAACGGTTATACATAGACATGGATTGGGTAACCTTGTCTTCTGCGTTGTTGAGTGACGCACTCAGATAATCGAATCTCGGCAAATAGGAACGATAACTGGAGGCTCCCATGATGTAACCGAACTGGCTCTTGATACGCAGGTTCTTGATGGGTTGCAGTTCTGCATAGAAGCTGCTCTGCATGTAATGGGACTTGCTTAGGTTCTGGTTCATATAGTAGTCCAGATAAGCTATCGGGTTTTTATTGGCTCCGTTGGAGATATCCCATTTGTAGTTGTCCTTTTCCTGGTCTGCGTAGAGGTAGTAGTCTCCGTCTGAATTGTAAGGGTGCATCAACGGGCTCATGATGAGCATATTGTGCACTCCGTTCCAATAAATGCCGCCGGTTCCGAATGAACCTTGTGTTTGCGAATATTTGTAGTTGATGGTTTCGCCCACTTTCAGGAAGTCAAGATTGCCTTTTTTCATAACTACGTGGTCCGAGTTGACGCGGAAGTTGTAGCGGTTCATTTCAGGAAATTCGCCGGGAACTCCCATGGTGGCTTCTTGGTTGGTGTATGAAATACCTATGGCATATCTGGAACGGTCTGTTCCTCCGGTGATGTTGACTGCGTGGTTCTGTACCAATGCATCTTCATTCAGCACTTCCTTCAGCCAGTTTGTCCCTTTCCATGTTCCGTTCTGTATGGCCTGCAAATCCCTTTCCGGAATATAGGTCGCCCAGTTGTACGGACTCAATCCGTCCATTACACGGCCTTCATCCTGCATCATCATGTACTCTTGGGCATTGAGGATAGTAGGGATTTTGTAGAGGTTCTGCACGCCGACATAGCCGTCGTAACTGACTTCGGCAACGCCGGTTTTACCTCGTTTGGTGGTAATCAGGATAACGCCGTTGGCAGCACGCGCACCATAGATGGCGGCGGAAGCGGCATCCTTCAAGACGTCCAAAGATTCAATGTCACTCGGGTTCAGCCCGTCGATGCTACCGTTGGCAACTCCATCTACCACATAAAGCGGGGAGAAGGTTCCGGTAGTACCGATACCGCGGATATTCACCTTAAAGCCCGAACCCAGGAAGCCGTTGTTTTGCGTGATGTTGACACCCGGTGACTGGCTCTGCAAAGCGCCCAGGGCATCCACAGTGTTCAGCTTGGCTATGTCTTCTCCTTTCACTTGTACAGTGGCGCCGGTGACAAGTTTCTTTTTCTGTACACCGTAACCGACAACAACTACTTCATCCAGTAGTTCGGAATCTTCTGTAAGGGTGATTTTCATGTTGGCATCTGCTTTGGCTTCCTGCGTCTTATAACCGATGTAGGAAATGACCAGGGTGGCACCTCTTTTTACGTTTAGCGAGAATTTACCGTATAAGTCGGTGGTAACTCCATTGGTAGTACCTTTTTCCAAGATACTTGCTCCGATGATAGGCTCTCCATTCTGGTCGACAACAATACCGCGGGCTGTTTGTGCCTGCATCTGTTCTGTCACTCCGAATGAATTTTCCGAGTAGGTCTCTATTGCCATGATTTTGCTGCTTCCTATAAATAGGGAGGCGATGGCAATTGCTGTGAGGATTTTGTTGTTCGATGTTCCTCGTTTACGATTTTCATTCATAATAGATGTTTTTTGTTTAAGCTAATGGATCTCAAAATAAATAGGTTGAATAGAAGATGACACTAATAGTGTCTTGGGGCTTTCGGGTAAATCATAGGCATTCATTGTTTTTCTAAGGTTACTATATATAATATGGTATATTCTTGGTTAATATCAATGTGCTTTCCAGAGCTTCCGGATTGTTGTTATCAAATATAATCCTAATTTTCATTATTTAAAATATAGAATCGTATGTATTAAAATATGTTGTCCATTATTTTATTTGCTTAAGAAATTTGCGTGAATGAAATCTTGTTTGAGAGCAAACTTGGTTGCATGTTTTTGATTTTGTGCTAAAATCAGTTAATATATTGATTTTTATGCTATTGGTTTATGTTTTTTAAAACTATTGTAAATAATATTCTTGGTTTTGGAAATATTATTTAAGTCTCGTTAACTAAATATGCACTGTCTGTAATTACTTCGAATAAAAAAAAGGAGCTTTGTCTTGCTTGGGATTTAGTTAAAATATATGTTGTTTGTTCATTTGCAAAACTTGTTGTACCTTTGCAACCGGATTTAAAATGTATGATGCCGTGAATAGCGGTCGTGTATTCTAGAACACCACGTAAAAAACAGGAGTATGAAACAAAAAGTATCTGTACCTTTTATGTTGCTGGGCATTCTGTTCAATGTATGCCTGATTGCAGCCAATCTTCTTGAGACTAAAGTTATCCAGGTTTTTGGTATTACCGTAACAGCCGGATTGCTGGTCTTCCCGATTTCTTATATTATCAACGATTGCATTGCCGAGGTTTGGGGCTTTCGTAAAGCCCGCCTGATTATCTGGAGCGGTTTTGCCATGAACTTTTTTGTGGTAATGCTGGGACTGATAGCCGTGGCGTTGCCTGCCGCCCCTTTCTGGGATGGTGCCGCGCATTTCAATTTTGTTTTTGGAATGGCGCCCCGTATTGTCATAGCCAGTCTGACGGCATTCTTGGTGGGCTCTTTTCTGAATGCCTACGTAATGAGCCGCATGAAACTGGCAAGCAACGGGCGTAATTTCTCCGCACGTGCCATTTGGTCGACGGTGGTTGGTGAGACGGCAGACTCGTTGATTTTCTTTCCGGTGGCGTTCGGAGGAATCATTGCATGGCGGGAGTTGCTGGTGATGATGTGTATCCAGATTCTGCTGAAGTCCATGTACGAGGTATTGATACTGCCTGTGACTATCCGTGTGGTAAAAGCTATTAAGCGGATAGACGGTAGTGATGTCTATGATGAAGGCATCTCCTATAAAGTATGGAAAATAGGCGATATTTAAAGCCCCTTACCCGTAGTGAGGGGAAATCAGTTATTATGTCAAACAAATAATTAGCAATGCCCTCTCTGTTTCCCTCCCTACGGGGGAGGGCAAGGGGAGAGGCTTTTAACAAGATGAATAGGGACACTGCTTTGGTGGTATTCAGTGGCGGGCAGGACTCGACCACTTGCCTCTTTTGGGCAAAACGTGAATTTAAGAAAGTGTATGCGCTGAGTTTTCTGTATGGACAGAAACATCAGAAGGAAGTGGACTTGGCGAGGGCCATTGCCCGTAAGGCAGGTGTGGAGTTCGAAGTAATGGATGTTTCCTTTATCGGCCGGCTGGGACATAACTCATTGACAGATGCCGGCATGGAGATGGACCAGGAGAAGCCGGCAGACAGCTTTCCGAATACTTTTGTGCCGGGACGCAATCTGTTTTTCCTGAGTATAGCCGCCGTCTACGCCCGCGAGCGGGGGATTAATCATATTGTGACGGGGGTGTCGCAGACCGATTTCAGCGGTTATCCCGATTGCCGGGATGCTTTCATCAAGTCGCTTAACGTGACGCTGAACCTGGCTATGGACGAGCAATTCGTACTGCACACACCACTGATGTGGATTGACAAAGCGGAGACCTGGGCGCTGGCAGACGAGCTTGGAGTGCTCGAACTTATACGTCACGAAACGCTGACTTGTTATAACGGTATCCCGGGAGATGGTTGTGGACACTGCCCGGCATGCACGTTGCGCAGAGAAGGATTGGAAAAGTTTTTGGCTTCTACTAAATGAGGCACACTTGTATCACTAAAAATATATGGCTATGACAGAATTGAAAGACCAACTTTCCCTTTTGGGGAGAAAGACAGAATACCGTCAGGACTATGCCCCCGAAGTATTGGAGGCATTTGATAACAAGCATCCCGGCAATGACTACTGGGTGCGTTTCAACTGCCCCGAATTCACCAGCCTCTGTCCCATCACGGGGCAACCGGACTTTGCGGAAATCCGTATTTGCTATATCCCCGATGTCAAGATGGTAGAGAGCAAGAGTTTGAAACTCTACTTGTTCAGCTTCCGCAATCATGGTGCTTTCCACGAGGATTGCGTGAACATCATAATGAAAGACCTCATTCATTTGATGAACCCTAAGTATATTGAGGTGACGGGTATCTTCACCCCGCGCGGAGGCATCTCCATTTATCCGTATGCCAATTACGGACGTCCCGGCACGAAGTTCGAGCAGATGGCAGAGCATCGTTTGATGAACCGTGAATGAGGACTGTTTTTGAAGGCCTCCGTAAATAATAAAGGGAGGCTTTGGGAGCAAATGATTGTTGCGCCGCTATATTTTATATTCTTGCTTACTAAAAACTATTCGTCCGACATATGTTTAATTATCGTCCAACAGCTATCGGACGATAATTAAACATATGTCGGACGATAATGTAACGACTGTCGGACGAATAGTCTTTAGTCAATGAAACATTAACCTGCTACCATCTTGGAAAGAATCTTTCCTATAGAGGATAGTAGGGGATGACTTTTGCAAAGATATAGACGATTCTTTAATAAAAATAGCGCCTTTTCCCAAAGACGCTATTCCCTCTTTATGACTTATTCACTACAAAGGGTTATTTTATTCTTTTGTAGCCATAGACAGCAAGGTTACCCAGTTCTTCTTCGATGCGCAATAGTTGGTTGTACTTCGCCATGCGGTCGGAGCGGCTCAGAGAACCGGTCTTGATTTGTCCGCTGTTGGTGGCAACGGCAATGTCTGCAATGGTGGCGTCCTCGGTTTCGCCGGAACGGTGAGAAGTCACTGTGGTATAACCGTGGCGGTGTGCCATTTCGATAGCATCCAGCGTTTCACTGAGTGAACCGATTTGATTGACTTTGATAAGGATGGAATTGGCGCAGCCCATGGCAATACCTTTTTCAAGGAATTCCACGTTAGTCACGAACAGGTCGTCGCCAACCAGCTGGCAACGGTTGCCGATGCGTTCGGTCAACTTCTTCCAGCCTTCCCAGTCGTTTTCGCTCATGCCATCCTCGATGGAGTCAATCGGGTAGTTATTAATCAAATCTTCCAAGTAAGCTATTTGTTCGTCGGCAGTACGTTTTTTACCATTTTCGCCTTCAAAGATGGAGTAGTCATAGATACCGTTCTTAAAGAACTCGGATGAGGCACAGTCCATACCGATTTTCACATCCTTGCCCGGTTCGTAGCCGGCAGCCTTGATGGCGCTCATGATGGAGTCCAGCGCATCTTCTGTTCCTGCCAGTGCCGGTGCAAAACCGCCTTCGTCGCCTACAGCAGTGCTGAGGCCGCGGTCGTGCAACACTTTTTTCAAGGCGTGGAATACTTCGGCTCCCATGCGCAGGCCTTCACGGAAGGAAGAGGCGCCTACCGGCCGAATCATAAATTCTTGGAAAGCGATAGGAGCGTCGCTGTGTGAACCTCCATTGATGATATTCATCATCGGGACCGGCATTACGTAGGTATTTACTCCACCGATATATCTGTATAAAGGTATATCGAGATAATTGGCGGCGGCTTTGGCTACTGCCAGTGAGACACCCAGAATGGCGTTGGCACCCAGCTTGGATTTGGTAGGCGTGCCGTCCAACTCAAGCATCTTGTGGTCGATGGTACGCTGTTCCAGTGACGACCAGCCAATCAGTGCCGGTGCGATTATCTTGTTGACGTTTTCTACTGCTTTTAGTGTACCTTTACCACCGTAGCGTTGCTTGTCGCCATCGCGAAGTTCCAGCGCTTCGTGCTCGCCGGTAGAAGCACCGGAAGGCACTGCTGCGCGTCCCATAACACCACATTCCAGAATAACGTCCACTTCTACTGTGGGATTGCCGCGTGAATCAAGGATTTCACGGGCTACAATCTTTTCAATTTTCATACTTAAACATTAATAATTTATTGTCCGTTATCTTGTTTTAATTTGCAGCAAAGGTCGTACAAAAAGGCATATTGGGCAATACCTATAAATAGGGTTTTTTCATTTTCCGGCTCCTCTTTTTTAGATTTATTATTGATAATACCTATCAATGGTGATTGCGTAATATGATATATACGATAAATCCACTCCACATAATTACCTACAATAAGCGATTGCACAGCTGGCTGTTAATAATGACCTTTGCACCGGTTTACTAACAACATTATAATTATTATAAAATTGAAAGCATATACACTTAAATTCTCGCTGCTGTTTTTTCTTCTGTTGGCTTCTCTGTCTGTACATGCGCAGAGGAGAGAAGGGATGATTTCGGGTAGAATCATTTCTACGGAAAAAGAAACGGTGGATTTTGCGACTGTTTATCTGAAAGGGACGAGTTATGGAGGAACCACGAATCAGGAAGGCCTCTATCACATCAAGGCGCCTGCCGGCGACTATACGCTGGTGGTGTCTGCTGTAGGTTATACAAAGGTGGAGAAAAAGGTGAAGCTGGTCAATGATGAGCGGATGAAGCTGAACATAACCATCGCTCCCGAAACGCAACAGCTGGACGAGGTGACTATCGTTTCTACCGGAGTGAGCCGGGTGAAGAGGTCGGCATTCAATGCTGTGGCAGTCGATACAAAGGAACTCCAGAACACCACGAAGAATCTGAGCGATGCCTTGACCAAGGCTCCGGGCATGAAACTCCGTGAGTCGGGTGGGGTAGGTTCGGATATGCAGTTGATGCTGGACGGTTTTAGCGGAAAGCACGTCAAGGTGTTCATTGACGGTGTGCCGCAGGAAGGTGTGGGAAGCTCCTTCAGCCTGAACAATATTCCGGTGAGCTTTGCCGACCGTATAGAGGTATATAAGGGTGTAGTTCCCGTGGGCTTCGGTACGGATGCCATTGGCGGTGTCATCAATATTGTTACCAACAAGAAACGCCGGAACTGGTTCCTGGATGCTTCTTATTCTTACGGCTCGTTCAATACCCACCGCTCATACGTTAACTTCGGACAGACTTTCAAGAACGGTTTCAGCTATGAAATCAATGCCTTTCAAAACTACTCGGACAACGATTATCATGTAGATGCGCCGGTAAAGGATTTTGAGACGGGCAGTTTCAACGAAAGTGAGAAGGTGCGCGTGAAGCATTTCAATGATACTTACCACAACGAAGCCATTGTGGCCAAAGCGGGTATTGTGGACAAAAGTTGGGCAGACCGGCTGATGTTCGGTTTCACCTATTCGCACATGTACAAGGACATACAGACCGGTGTACGCCAGAAGACAGTCTTCGGAGAAAAGCACCGCTTCGGCCATTCACTAATGCCTTCGATGGAATACAGCAAACGCAACTTGATAATCAAGGGGCTGGATATGGTGTTGACAGCCAACTACAATCGCAATGCCACTACGAATGTGGATACTGCCCGCTATGAATACAACTGGCTTGGTGAGAAACATCCGCTGAACAGTCCCGGCGAACAGTCCCGCCAGTATTCCCGTGCCGATAATGACAATTGGAACGGTACATTGACCTTGAATTACCGCATTGCCAGAGTCCACATGCTGACTTTCAATCATGTGTTGAGTGCATTCCAGCGTGATAATACTTCACTGTTGGCGGTGGAAGAACAGACGGATGCCATTGCCAAGCAGACCCGCAAGAATATCTCCGGTTTGTCATACCGCCTGATGCCTTCCGAAAAGTGGAACTTCTCGGCATTCGGCAAATACTACCGCCAGTATGTGGCAGGACCTATGGCCGAGGATGATACCGGTAGTAATTATGTACGCACCAGCCGTACGGTAGACTCTTGGGGATATGGTGCTGCCGGAACCTATTTCATCCTGCCCGGCTTGCAGGCGAAGCTCTCTTATGAAAAAGCTTACCGCCTGCCCACTATCGAAGAGATGTTTGGTGACGAAGACCTGGAGAGTGGAGACATCGGCATCCGTCCCGAGAAAAGTGACAACATCAACTTGAACCTGAGTTATTCCCGGAGTTTTGGAAAACATTCCGTCTACGTGGAAGGCGGTGTGGTATACCGCAATACGAAGGATTATATCCAGCGTAATATCCAGGACTTGAGCGGAGGAAAAGAAGGGGCCACTTATACCAACTACGGCAAGGTGCTGACGAAGGGATACAATGTATCGGCACGCTATGGCTTCGGACGCTGGCTGAGTGTGGGCGGCAACTTCACGCAGATGAATGTGCGTGACAATGAGAAGATGCAAATCGGCAGTACCGGCAACTCTGTGGAAAATCTCGGTTACAAGGCACGCATTCCCAATGTGCCCTATCAGTTTGCTGATTTTGACGTAAACTTCTATTGGCGCGACCTCTGGAAGAAAGGGAATATACTGTCCGTGACTTACGACAACCAGTACATGCACAGCTTCTCCTACTATTCGCAGGCCATCGGTAGCAAGAACAAGGATTTCATGGTACCCGACCAGTTCTCCCATAACCTGACATTGAGCTATAGTCTGAAGAATGGCCGTTACAATATCTCGTTTGAATGCCGCAACTTCACGAACGAGGATTTGTACGACAACTTCAGCCTTCAGAAAGCCGGGCGTGCGTTCTATGGCAAGATACGTGTACATTTTGGTGATTAATAAATATAATGGTTTTAATAGGTGTAATTAATAAGAAGAACAAATGAAGAAGAATTATCTTTTGTCCGGCCTCTTTGCAATGGCAATGACCGGAATGGCTTTAATTTCTTGTACAGACACAGACGAACCGGGTTCCGGCTCCAGTTCCGGTTCAAAGGGTAACTATGTGATAGCTGCCACGGCTACAGTTTCAGGTAGCTCCGTTCCTGTCCTGCTGACAGCCGAGTCACTGGAAAGCGGTGAAATTACTGCTGCCGGCAATGGCCTTGTGAACGATGGGGCTACTTACTGGGTGTTCTACGGAAACAAATATCTGTATGCCTTGAACTATCACCAGGGAAATGCAGGCACTACCCAGTCGTTCATTATGAATACAAACGGTGAACTGGAAAAACGTAGCCAGGAGTATAACGTCAATCGTTTCACTACCTACGGCTATTATGACCAATTTATAATGACGACTTCTACCGGCGACGGCCCTACGGAACTGAATGATGCAAATGGATATACTCCCCAATCTTTTTTGATTTCCTATCTGGATGTCGAGAAACAGACTTATACAAAGAACTCGGTAACAAAGGATACTCCATTTCTTGCCGAAAATTTCCTTGAAAATGGTGAATACGTAACACTGGCCGGTATAGAACAAGTGGGCAGTAAGGTTTATGCAGCAGCCATTCCCATGGGGCTTAGCCAGTATGGTTGCATGCAGAAGAACGAAGACGGTAGTTACAAGTGGGTGCTTTCCGGTAATGAGGATTTAATAAAGACAGAATCCGGCGGGCAGGGTAGCGGTGCCTATGAGAAGGACGAATTGCAATGGACCCAGTATCCTAATGAATGCCATATCGCTATCTTTGGTGATCAGACACTGAATTCTCATAAGGTCATCACTACAGACAAAATCAGTTATGCTGCCGGACGTAACCGTTCACAGTACTACCAGATGAACTGGCTTGCCGACGACGGCTATGTATATGTATTTTCTCCGAGCTATGCCAAGACCATGAGTGATTCGCGTCAGCAGACTACATTGCCTGCTGGAGTTGTACGCATCGATACCAAAGCAGAAGAATTTGATGCCGCTTATTACTATAATCTTGAAGAGAAAGCCAATGGCGCCTCTTTCTTGCGGACTTGGTATATTTCAGGTAATTATTTCCTGCTGCTGATGTATGATAAGGCAATTACGGCATCAGACAAGGTTGCCAACCAACTTGCCGTCTTCAATGCCTCCACTGGAGCTTTGACTTATGTGAACGGCCTTCCAAGCGATGTCTCCGGCTTTGGTAATACCCCGTACATGGAAAATGGCAACGCATATGTGGCAGTCACTACCTCTTCCGGCTATCCTGCCATCTATAAGGTAGACCCTGCCAATGCAACAGCTACCAAAGGTCTGGTTGTCAATGCAACCCAACTGAACGGTGTAGGTAAACTGGAATAAAGCTCCTATGAAGAAAGTTTTTCGTAAGATACATTTATGGCTTTCAGTCCCCTTCGGGCTACTGATTACCCTTATCTGTTTTTCCGGAGCCATGCTGGTATTCGAGACGGAGGTGATGGAGCTCTGCCACCGCGACCTCTACTATGTGGAGAAAGTCGGGCCGGCACCGCTTCCCATGGGCAAGGTGGCCGAAAAAGTGGCCGCTACTCTGCCGGATAGTGTTTCTGTGACGGGTGTCACAGCCTCGTCTGCTCCGGAGCGTGCCTGGCAGGTGAACCTTTCCAAACCTCGTCGTGCTTCCGTCTATGTAGACCAGTATACGGGTGAGATAAAGGGCAAGTATGAGCGTGCGCCGTTTTTCACGACCATGTTCCGCCTGCATCGCTGGTTGCTGGACAGCATGAAGCCCGATGGAGGCATCTTCTGGGGGGAAAATGATTGTGGGCACTGCCACGCTGATGTTTGTCTTTGTCCTGATATCGGGCATTGTCATCTGGTGGCCCCGTACAAAAAAGGCTTTGAAGAACAGTTTGAAGATTGTTTCCGGTAAGGGTTGGCGTCGGTTCTGCTATGACCTGCATGTGGCAGGCGGTATGTACACGCTGGTTCTTCTGTTGGTAATGGCGCTTACGGGACTGTCATGGTCTTTCTCCTGGTACCGCACCGGCTTCTACAAAGTTTTCGGAGTGGAAACCACGCAAGGGGGTGGAGGACATGGTGCTTCGGCACAAACTGCTGCCCAGGGAGGAGAACGGGCTCAAGGCCGGTCTGGTGGCAGACCGGGAGGTGAGCATCGTGAAAGAAATTCTTTCTCTCCTTTTACAAGCTGGCAGAAGGTTTACGAAGAACTGAAGGAACTCAATCCTGATTATAAACAGATTACCGTGTTCAAAGGCTCTGCTACGGTTTCTTTCAATCGGTTGGGCAACCAGCGTGCTGCCGACCGCTATACGTTCAATCCCCGTAGCGGTGAAATCACCGGGGCTACCTTATATAAGGATGCCGACGCTTCAGGAAAAATCCGTGGCTGGATATTCTCCGTTCATGTAGGCAGTTGGGGAGGGCTGACCACCCGCATATTGAGTTTCCTTGCCGCTTTGGTAGGGGCCAGCTTGCCGCTGACGGGCTATTATCTTTGGATTCGCAGATTGATTCGGAAGGGCAGTAGGAAAGCGAACATACAATTAAAGAAAGTTGCTTAGAAAAAGCAGGCAGTTTTATAAAAGGATGAAGATGTCCACAAGATGCGCAGGCGCGCGTGTTTTGTGGACGTTTTCATATAGGTATGTCTGGAGAATGAATGCTTTATTAAAAATACTGAAAAATAAATGGAAAAATGTAATCATGATTACACTTTTTTAGATTGTAACTGCCTATTTTTGCTGAAAATATTCATTTTATGGCGAAGTTACCAATCATAAGTAAACTATTTCCGTCCTACAGATGGAAAGTAACGGCACTCATTGTATGCGGTGTCCTCGTCGGCGGCGGAGGCTTGTTTATGTATCTTCTCCGGGCGCACACTTATCTGGGAGATGACCCTGCGGCATGTGTCAACTGCCACATCATGGCTCCTTATTATGCAACCTGGATGCACAGTTCCCACAGCCGGGATGCCACTTGTAACGATTGCCATGTCCCTCATGAGAATATAGTAAAGAAATGGGCTTTCAAAGGCATGGACGGCATGAAGCACGTGGGTGCCTTTCTCACTAAAAGCGAACCGCAGGCTATCCAAGCCGAGGCAGCAAGTGCGCAGGTCATTATGAATAATTGCATCCGTTGCCATACGCAACTGACCAACGAGTTTGTGGATGCTGGTAAAATAGACTACATGATGACCCTCACCGGCGACGGAAAGGCATGCTGGGATTGCCACCGCGACGTGCCTCATGGTGGAATGAACAGTCTTTCGTCTACACCCGCTGCATTGGTACCCTATCCGGAATCTCCCGTGCCGGAGTGGTTGCAGAAACTGATAAAGGAATAATAACAATAAATCTTCATAGATATGGAAAAGAGATTAAAATCGTGGCAAGGATGGCTGTTGTTCGGTGGTTCAATGGTCGTTGTATTTGTCTTGGGGCTATGTGTTTCTGCCTTGATGGAGCGCAGGGCCGAGCTGGCAAGTGTATTCAATAACCGCAAAACAGTGATTGAGGGAATTGAGGCACGCAACGAAGTCTTTAAGAGTGATTTCCCCCGTGAGTATCAGACATGGACTGAAACTGCCAAGACCGACTTCCAGAGTGAATTCAATGGAAATGTGGCTGTGGATGTATTGGAACAGCGTCCCGAGATGGTAGTGCTCTGGGCGGGATATGCCTTCTCCAAGGACTATTCCACTCCGCGCGGACATATGCATGCCATCGAGGACATTACGGCAACTCTTCGTACCGGTGCGCCTGCCACTGCTACGGATGGCCCGCAGCCTTCTACTTGCTGGACTTGCAAGAGCCCCGATGTGCCCCGCATGATGGAAGCTATCGGTGTGGATGCTTTCTATAACAATAAGTGGGGCGCTTTGGGCGATGAAATTGTAAACCCGATTGGTTGTGCCGACTGCCACGAACCGGAAAACATGAACCTGCATATCAGCCGTCCGGCTTTGATAGAGGCTTTTGAACGCCAAGGCAAGGATATTACCAAGGCCACTCCGCAGGAGATGCGTTCACTGGTATGTGCGCAGTGCCATGTGGAGTATTACTTCAAGGGCGACGGCAAGTACCTGACTTTCCCCTGGGACAAAGGTTTTACGGTGGAAGACATGGAAGCCTATTATGATGAGGCTGGTTTCTACGACTATATACACAAGTTGAGCCGTACCCCTATCCTGAAAGCGCAGCACCCCGATTTTGAAATAGCCCAGATGGGGATTCACGGCCAGCGTGGCGTATCGTGTGCGGACTGCCACATGCCTTATAAGAGTGAAGGTGGCGTGAAGTTCAGCGACCACCATATACAGAGTCCGTTGGCTATGATAGACCGTACCTGCCAAACCTGCCACCGCGAAAGTGAGGAAACTTTGCGCAACAACGTCTACGAACGCCAGCGCAAGGCCAATGAAATCCGTAACCGCTTGGAGCAGGAACTTGCCAAAGCCCATATCGAAGCTAAATTTGCTTGGGATAAGGGAGCTACGGAAGAGCAGATGAAAGATGTGTTGGCGCTGATTCGTCAGGCACAATGGCGTTGGGACTTCGGTGTGGCATCTCACGGCGGCTCTTTCCACGCACCGCAAGAAATCCAGCGTGTCTTGTCTCATGGGTTGGATAGAGCCATGCAGGCGCGTTTGGCTATCTCCAAGGTGCTGGCGAAGCATGGATATACAGACAATGTTCCTATGCCGGATATCTCCACCAAAGACAAGGCGCAGGAATATATCGGGCTCGATATGGATGCCGAAAGAGCTGCAAAGGACAATTTCCTGAAGACTACAGCACCGGCTTGGCTGGAAAAAGCGAAAGCTAACAACCGGTTAGCACTAAAATAAATTTGTACATCGTCAAATCATAAATCAGAAGATGTGGAAGAAACCGTGGGGGTATAAGGAAGGTTTTATCTGTGGGGCAGGACTGTTTGTCACGGGCTTGCTGTTACAGTGGAGCGTTGGAGGCATTCGTTGGGGCTTGTTTGCATGGCCGGTCAATATCATTGTTCTGGTGCTGTTCTTGCTGTTGCTGGCAGGGATGCATGGGCTTCGCAAACGGGTGTATTGTTTCGGATGGCTCAGTCATTATACGGCTGCAGTTTCTTCCCTGGTCTGTGTGGCGGCTATCACTGTCATTATGGGGTTGGTACGGCAGGTTCCCTCCACCCATCCTTCGGCAGATGTCATCGGCTTTTCGAAAATGCTTTCTTTTTGGCCGTTTGTGTTACTTTATGTCTGGCTGGTTGCTGTCTTAGGGATGACTATTCTCCGTGCCGCTATCCCCTTCAATGTGCGTAAGATTCCTTTTCTGCTGAATCATGCCGGCTTGTTTGTTGCCCTTCTGACGGCAACGCTGGGCAATGCGGATATGCAGCGTCTTAAAATGATTACCCAATTGGGCAAGACCGAATGGCGTGCCATAGATGAGGGCGGCAAGCTGACGGAACTTCCGCTTGCTGTTGAGCTGAAAGAATTTACTATACACGAGTATCCTCCCAAACTGATGCTGATAGACAATGAGACGGGGCAGGCACTGCCGAAGGATATGCCGGAACATTTGTTGCTGGAAGAGAAGGTGGAACGGGGAAAATTGCTGGATTGGGACATCTCCATTTTTCAAACCATTCCTATGGCTGCCTCCGTGGCTACGGAAGATACCTTAAAGTTTACTGAATTCCATTCGATGGGAGCTGCCTATGCCGTTTATCTGAAAGCGGTGAACACCGCCTCCGGACAGTCGAAGGAGGGATGGGTGAGTTGCGGCAGCTTCATGTTCCCCTATAAGGCATTGCGTTTGTCGGAGCAGACCAGTCTGGTGATGCCCGAACGTGAGCCGCAACGGTTTGTGTCTGCTGTTACGGTTTATACGCAGGCGGGAGATGTGGTGGAAGACACTATCGAGGTGAATCGTCCGTTGAAGATATCCGGGTGGAATATTTATCAATTGAGCTATGACGAGACGAAGGGACGGTGGAGTGATGTCAGTGTCTTTGAACTGGTGCGCGACCCCTGGCTCCCGGCTGTATATGCCGGCATTATAATGATGGTGCTGGGAGCAGTCTGCTTGTTTGTCAATGCACCAAAAGGAAAAGAAGAAAGAAAGGAGGAGACGGTATGAGTTGGGATTATTTTGCTCTGTTTGCCATTGTCGCTTTACTCTTCTGGGGATGGGGAGCTTTCGCTGCATGGCGTGGAAAACGCCCGGCAGTGGTATATACCTTTACCTGCCTGGGACTGGTTGTCTTTTTCAGTTTCATTGTCGGTATGTGGATTTCTTTGGAACGTCCTCCGATGCGGACGATGGGAGAGACCCGTCTGTGGTATTCGTTTTTTCTTCCGTTGGCGGGAATCATCACTTACGGCCGTTGGAAGTATAAATGGATTCTCGGTTTCAGTACCATTTTGTCACTGGTGTTTGTCTGCATCAATATATTCAAGCCCGAAATACACAATAAGACTTTGATGCCCGCCTTGCAGAGCCCGTGGTTCACTCCTCATGTCATTGTTTATATGTTTGCCTACGCCATGCTGGGTGCCGCTACGGTGATGGCTGTCTACCTGCTGTGGTTCAAGAAGAAGGGGATTGAAAGGCATGAGATGGCTCTGTGCGATAACTTGACTTATGTAGGGCTTGCTTTCATGACGCTGGGTATGCTGTCCGGTGCCGTCTGGGCAAAAGCTGCTTGGGGACACTATTGGGCATGGGACCCTAAAGAGACTTGGGCGGCGGCTACCTGGTTTTCCTATCTGGCATATATCCATTTCCGTCTGGGGCGTCCCGCGGCACATCGCAAGGCATTGGTCGGCCTGCTTGTATCTTTTCTGCTGTTGCAAATGTGCTGGTACGGCATCAATTATTTGCCCTCGGCACAAGGAGTGAGTGTACATACGTATAACTTAAATTAAAATACTTATGAAGATAGTTTATTTGGCATTAGGCTTATGGCTGTTGCCCGGAATGTTGTGGGCGCAAAGTGCGGAGAAAGAGAACGAATTCACCATGTCGATGCAAATCAGACCCCGTGCAGAATACCGTAACGGTGCACAGTTCCCACGTTTCGAGGGAGACAAAGCAGCTGCATTCATCAACAACCGTGCACGCCTTTCCATGGAGTACAAACGCTCGGACTTGAGCATGAAGATTTCCGCCCAGCATGTAGGGGTGTGGGGACAAGACCCGCAGATAGATACTAACGGGCGTTTCATCATGAACGAAGCATGGGCAAAGCTCGATTTCGGTGCCGGTTTTTTTGCACAACTGGGACGCCAGACCTTGTCTTATGATGACGAACGTATTTTAGGAGGACTGGACTGGAATGTCGCAGGTCGCTATCATGATGCCTTGAAGCTGGGCTATGCCAAGAATGCCCACCAACTGCATTTCATTCTTGCCTTCAACCAAAACAAGGAAAAGTCAAAAGGAGGTACCTATTATTATGACGGCGCGCAACCTTACAAGAATATGCAGACCCTTTGGTATCATTATGCGGCGCAAGCTTCCAATCTTGATGTCTCTTTATTGTTCATGAATCTGGGGCTGGAAACCGGTGATGCGGAGACCGAGACCTCCCGTACCCGCTATTTGCAGACGTTTGGTACTTACGTGACTTATCAACCGGAATCGGGAAACTGGCTGCCCGTGCAGGCTGCTTTCTATTACCAGACCGGAAAGAACAAGAATGCGCAGAGTGTATCTGCCTTTATGGCAAGCGTGAAGGCTGCCTATGCCATAGACAAGCAATGGAGTGTGAGCTTGGGTTATGATTATCTGAGTGGAAGTGACGGGGAGGGTGACAAGTTCAAGGCTTTCGATCCCCTTTACGGAACACATCATAAGTTCTATGGAGCGATGGATTATTTCTATGCTTCTGCCTGGCAGGGAGTCGCTCCCGGTTTGCAGGATGCCCAGTTGGGTGTTAACTTCAAGACATCCAAGCAGGTGAGTATGCAATTGAATTATCACTATTTTGCTACTGCTGCCAAGCTGGATGATGTAAAAAAGGGATTGGGTTCGGAGATAGACTATCTGCTTGACTGGAATGTGATGAAGGACGTGAAGCTTTCTGCCGGTTACTCCATTATGCGGGGTACGAAGTCTATGGACGTGGTGAAAGGCGGCGACCATAAACGCTGGCAGGATTGGGGCTGGGTATCTGTCAACATCAATCCGAGAATCTTGTTTGTAAAATGGTAGTTTAGATATACTCTTTCAGAGCTGCTTCATTCAATACCTCAATTTTCTTACCCGTCATTAGGATAATACCTTCTTTGGTCATCTTATTGATTTCCTTTGAAAGTGCCGGGCGGGTTACATTGAGGTATTCTGCCAGCTCAGATTGGGTATGCGCAATGGTGATGCTGGTAGAGTTGGAAATTCTGTTTTCAAACAGATAGACGACAAACCTTTCGCGGACTGTTTTGCGGGAAAGGGTTTTTAATCGCGAAACCGTGCAGGCATTGCAATTTCCCGTTATGCAAAGGAAGTTGTGCAGCACTTTGGGATCCTGGCTGATAAGCTTGAAGGTGGATTCTTTGGTGGCAGTGAATAGGATACAGTCTTCAATGGCAGTAAAAGTTGCCGGCAGTGTGGTGTTGCTGCCGAAGAGATGGGGAGTGGCAAAGGCCCGGGGGGCAACGATGTATTCTACCATAACTTTATTGCCCAGACCGTCTATAATATCTACACGCAATTTACCTTCCAATAGTATATATAGCTTCTTGCAGGGGGTGCCTTGCCGGGCAACTATATCTTTCTTGTCTATAGAATAGACTGAATATTCCAGTTTCTCAAGCAGCGATTGCTTGATATTATGTGGCAAATCCCTTAGTAGAGGGATTTGGAACAACAACTGTTCGTACTTTTCATCCAGTAGAATCTTTTCCATAGCTTTTTATTCTTGGACAAAGGTAAGAATAATATATAAGTGCGGACGTTTTTTATAAATACTTTTGGGCGGAGACTGCATTTATCCGCATTTCCTTCTCTTCCATTCGGATGCACCCTTCGCTTGCCAGTTCCGATAAGGCACGTGCCAGCGAGGGACGCGCCACTCCCAGTATTTGTGCCACTTCCTGCTGGTTGAGTATCGTGCCATGCATGCGTAGATAGTTCAGTATACGCGATTTCAGACTTTGTAGGGCAAAGGCATTTAGCTTTTTGGAGAGAAATAGGGTTCTGTCCGATACCAGTTGCAGAAAGTTGCGCATCACAGCGGGGTGTTGATGCAGGAATTCCAGGAAAATGTTCTTGTTTATAACGAGTATCTCACATTTCTCTTTAGCTTCGATATTTACCGGGAAGCGGTTTTCGGAGGCAAAGACAAAAGCCGGGGCAAGCAGTTGCGGGGCTTTCAGCGTTTCGATGGTGAGTTGCTTCCCCTCCGCACTGACCATTTGGGTACGCACACTGCCGTTGCACAATATGAATAGAGAACGATATGCTTCTCCCTGCATGGCAATGAAGTCAGCAGGTTTGTATTGCCTGTGTGCATGTTCGGGTGCCAGGATGAGGGATAATAACTCTTCTTCTGTTATGTCTTGGAAAGGAGGCATTTCCAATAATGTATGGATTTCCATTCTTTTTTTACTTTTTTGTGATTCGATGTAACATTCGTGACAGTTTGTGCGTTGTAGAACTCTCATCTTTGCACAAAGATAATGCAAATCGAATGCAATAGAACATAAGCCTGCTTATTTTTATTGCTGAGGTGCTGCTTATCTTATCAAAAGATTATGCAAACTTTTAAATGAATAGGAATATGGAACCAAACATGTTTTGTTATCAATGTCAGGAGACAGCCAAAGGAACCGGCTGTATATTGAAAGGTGTATGTGGAAAAGAAAGTCATACGGCTCAAGCTATGGACTTGTTACTGTTTGTAGTCAGGGGTATCTCTGTTGTTGCCGATACATTACGCAAGGCAGATTCTCCAGTCTCTGAAGAAGTGAATATTTTTGTGACGGATGCTTTGTTTTGTACTATCACGAATGCGAATTTCGATGATGAAAGCATCTTGAAACGGGTGGATAGGGGACTTGCTTTGCGTAATGGATTGATTCAAGAGGCCAAGCACAACAAAGTGTTCCTACCCCAAGTAGATGAACTGACTTGGCAGGGAACGCGTGACGACTATGCCGAGAAAGCGAAGACAGTAGGTGTTCTGCGTGAACAGAATGAAGACCTCCGTTCGTTGAAAGAATTGCTTGTCTATGGTTTGAAAGGTATGGCAGCTTATCTGGAGCATGCTATGCGCTTGGGATTCAATGATGATACAGTTCATGTTTTCATGCAGCGTGCACTGGCTACCATTGCGGTTGAGTCTCTATCGGCAGAGGAATGGGTGAAGCTGGTTCTCGAAGCTGGTGAGTTCGGAGTAAAGACAATGGCTCTACTGGATGCTGCCAATACCGGTACTTACGGTAATCCCGAAATTACAAAGGTGAATATCGGTGTGAAGAATCGTCCGGGAATTTTGATTAGCGGCCATGACTTGAAGGATATGGAAGAATTATTGAGACAGACAGAAGGTACGGGGATAGACGTCTATACACATGGTGAAATGCTGCCTGCCCACTATTATCCTGCTTTCAAGAAATATTCTCATTTTGTAGGCAACTATGGCAATGCCTGGTGGAAACAGCGTGAAGAATTCACTTCCTTCAACGGACCGATTCTGTTTACCACCAACTGCATCGTTCCTCCTTTGGCTAATGCAGTGTATAAAGAGCGTATGTTCATCACCAACTCTACCGGTTATCCGGGTTGCAAGTATATTGATAAGGATGCGGAAGGCAGGAAAGACTTCTCTGAAATCATAGAGATTGCCAAACAATGCCAGCCGCCGGTGGAGATAGAGCATGGAGAGATTATCGGTGGTTTTGCCCATAACCAGGTACTGCAACTGGCAGACAAGGTGGTAGATGCCGTGAAGACCGGAGCCATACGCCGCTTTATCGTAATGGCAGGCTGTGACGGACGTATGAAGAGCCGCGATTACTATACGGAGTTTGCCAAAGCCTTGCCGCAAGATACCGTTATCCTGACCGCAGGTTGTGCCAAATACCGCTATAATAAACTTGGTTTGGGAGACATCAACGGCATTCCCCGTGTATTGGATGCCGGACAGTGCAATGACAGTTATTCACTGGCCGTGATAGCCATGAAGCTGAAAGAAGTATTCCGGCTGAATGACATCAACGAACTTCCCATTGTCTACAACATAGCATGGTACGAACAGAAGGCGGTTATTGTATTGTTGGCATTACTGAGTCTCGGGGTGAAGGATATTCACTTAGGCCCCACATTGCCCGCTTTCCTTTCTCCGAATGTTGTGAAGGTACTGGTTGATATGTTTCATATCGCAGGTATCGGTAGTGTGGAAGATGATTTGAAAAAATTCGGATTATAAATAAAGATGGTAGGGTGTTATATCACCCTATCACTTTATCCTTTTATCACGTTATTTATCGCTTCTTCCGTTCCGCAGAATGGCCCGTGTGATTGTAGTTTTATGGTGCACATGGCGGCAGCAAAGCATCCCGCTTCCCGGTGGGATGCACCTTTGTTGCGCATATACAGATACCCCACCATATAGGTGTCTCCACATCCTGTTGCATCTGTAATCTGAAGGGCAGGATAGGCGGGGATTTCGTGAAATTCTCCTTGGGCATATATCAGCGAACCTTTATCTCCCAGGGTCAGCAGCACTTCCTTGACGCCCCAGTCTGCAATCAGCAATGCGGCTTCGTGCGGTTCACTGCATCCGGTCAGTACTTCCATTTCAGCTTCGTTGGCTTTCAGAATATGGATATACTTCAATGCTTCTTTCTTTTCCGGCCAGTCTACTGCCAGCACTTTTTCATTATCCACTTTGCGGAGAAATCCCTGCACATCTACCGAGAGGAGTCCCTTTCCGGACAAGAACTTGATGACCTCCAAAGAGAAGTCGTCGGCAAGCAGACTGCCCAAGTGGATAATCCGTGCATCGGTATCTTTCAAACCTTCCACGGTGAAAGGGTCTGCTTTTGCCGTGACACGTTGTGTACGTTCGTTCTGGTTTTCTCCATAAATATTCTCGAAACAGACGGAATGTGTGCTGTGCAAGGCTTTGACGGAAATACCTTCTTTCCGAATGTCTTCCACAATGCCCATGTCAGTATCAGCCAAAGCTGTTACCAATAAAAAATCGTTAGCATTCAAGTGCTTGATGGCATGTGCGAAGTAGAAGGAGGTGCCTCCCGGCATATATATGGTATTTTTAGGGGTTACGACTTTATCTTGGGTAATATAACCGATGCAACATAGACTGTGTGTGTTCATTTCTTTGTTGGCTTTTTATTGCTTTATTGTATTGATTCCGTAAATTGGGCGCGAAGATAGTGATTTAATAACAATTCGACTATATTTGCAGCTGTAAATGTAGCCTCATTGAATATGAATTCATTAAAAACGAAAAGAGTACGTATGATAGTTGGCATTATAGTGGGTATTGTGGCTGTTGCGGTCATAGTGGGATTCGTTTTTGTCAATCAGCCGAGTTTCGGGAGGGCTCCTCAAGGAGAACGGTTGGAGAGGATTAAGAAGTCGCCTCATTACAAAGACGGAGAATTCCGGAATCTGCACAGTACGATGATGATGACTTCCCAAAAGGGACGTTTGGGAGCTTTCTGGGGATTCTTGTTTAAGCAAGAAACCGATTTACGTCCTGAAAAAGAGATTCCGGTTATAAAGACGGACCTCAGCAAGATAAGCAAGGACGAGAATGTATTGGTATGGTTCGGACATTCATCCTATTTTATCCAGATAGACGGAAAGCGTATACTGGTAGACCCCGTATTTTGTGGGGCTTCTCCGGTTTCGTTTGTAAACAAGCCGTTCAAGGGGGCGGATGCCTACAAGCCTGCCGATATGCCGGAGATTGACTATCTGGTGATATCACATGACCATTGGGATCATCTGGATTATGAAACGGTGATGCAGCTGAAAAATCGGGTAGATAAGGTGGTCTGTCCTTTGGGGGTAGGTGAACATTTCGAGTATTGGGGATTTGAGAAATCATCCCTGGTTGAGCTGGATTGGTTTGAAGATACTGTACTGGATAAGGGATTTCTGCTTCATTGCTTGCCCGCCCGGCATTTTTCGGGCCGCTCGTTGAAAGCGAATCAGGCACTATGGGCCTCTTTCCTTATCGAAACCCCTTCGCAGAAGATTTATATGGGCGGTGATAGTGGATATGATACGCATTTTGCCGAAATAGGCAAGCAATATCCTGGCATTGACCTTGCCATATTGGAGAATGGGCAGTATAACGAAGATTGGAAATATATCCATACCATGCCCCAATATTTGGGACAAGTGGCCAGGGACTTGAATGCGGAAAAGATTCTGACTGTCCATCATTCCAAATATGCTTTGGCTAGACACCGCTGGGACGAACCGTTGAAGAATGCCATGAATCTGAAAGAGAAAGACTCTTTGAACGTGTTGATGCCTATTATAGGGGAAGTGGTCCGGTTAAAATAATGAACGATATTGATTAGCTATTGACGAGTTATTAACGGAAATATATATCCCTATCGAAAATAAAAGTAAGATAATATGTTGGAATTACCCGAAGTTATCACCCTGAGCAAACAAGTGAACAACGCCTTGAGCGGTAAAACAATCACGCAGGTATTCAATGCCACCAAACCGCATAAGTTTACGTTCTATAACGGCAATCCGTCGGAGTATGGTAAACTGCTCGTAGGCAAAACCATCCTTTCATCCGAAGGATATGGCATGTTTGTCAATTTCAATCTTTCGGATAATGTGATCATGAATATAGGCGACGGAGTCAGTGTCCGTTATTACAATGCGGGAGATAAGATTCCTGCCAATTACCAGTTGTTGCTGACGTTTAATGATGATTCATTCCTTGTCTTCACGGTTGTAATGTATGGTTTTATCAATGTTTATCCTGATAGCTATATCGACAATAAGTACTATAAATTGAGTCGGGAAAGCATTTCGCCGTTGAGCGATAAATACACCGAAGCGGAATTTGAGAAACTCGTTGCCGAAGCAAAGAAGACCCTCTCTGCTAAAGCTCTATTAGCAACCAATCAGCGTATTCCCGGTGTAGGTAACGGCGTAACGCAGGATATTCTGTTCAATGCACGGATAAATCCCAAACAGAAAGTGCTACTTCTGTCGGATAATCAGAAAGACGTTCTTTTTAATGCTCTAAAAGAAACATTGGTGGATATGACGTTCGAGGGCGGACGCGATACGCAAACAGATCTTTATGGCAACGCCGGAGGTTACAAAACCATTCTTTCTGCCAAAACATGGAAGAATCCTTGTCTCCGTTGTGGCAGTACCATCATAAAAGAGGCTTATATGGGTGGTTCGGTATATTATTGCCCAACGTGTCAACAGATAAAAGAATAAATGTCCACATTCTGTTAGCTCCCTTTATGTACGATGCAAGGAATTAATATTCTGTATAACAGTTTATTAATTCCTTGTATCGCATTCTGTTAATATCGTGTCTACACGATATTCGTATCCTGCGAACACGATATGAATATCTTCTTTTCTTTATACTTTGTACGGACAAAAGGGGTGTTTTATAAAGCCCGCCCTTTGTAAACGTTTGACTGGGACAATGGAACCAGGACTCCGTTCAGCGTCAGGGTATTCGAATTGAAGTTCGGGCTGATTCTTGCCGATGCATTATTGCCGCCGTTGGTCAGTGTGATATACACTTGTGCGGATATTCCGATGCCTTGTACGCTGAAGCTGCAATTCACGTTTCCCTTTTTGTCGGTCGTGATTTTCATTTCCTTTCTGCTGCCGTCCACTGTGATGCCGCCTATTCCGTTGGGGCCTGCAAGGGCATTGTTGGCAGCTATTTGTACGGATGCGTGTTCACCGTCCATCAGAACGAAGTTTGTTGTCGATGAAACAAATGCGCTCCGTCCTCTCTTGAACACCAGCTGGTCTGCTTCCAATACAAACTTGCCCTCTTTCAATGCCTGGACGGCAATGGCATAGTTCCTTTCATTTTCTGCTTTTTCGCGTGCTTTCTGGGCTTCGCGTTGGGCTTTACGCTCTGCTTGGCGTGTTTCGCTGCTACTCTGTGCATACATCAGGGTCGATGCACTTACCAACACCAGTGTGATTAATGTAATGATTCGTTTCATAATTGTTCTTTGTTATTTAGTTAAGACCTTCTGGTTGATTAACAAATGAAAAGCCAAAAAGATGCAGCTTGAATCTTAAATAAGCGTAAGACTTAACACTTCTTTGGTTTTGTTGGAAGTTCGTATTAAATTTCTTCCAAGGCATAATACTGGTAATCCCGGAGAATGGTCTGAAGAAAGTTTTCCGGGTTACTGTCATGAGGAGTGATGGAGAGAAGTTCCTGCACTTTTCGCAAGGGAGGCAATGCGGCGTGTACGGTCTTTTTTTACCCGATTGCAGGGTCCGGGTAATGACGTTGATTTGCTCCAATGACAAGTCGGAAGCTTGTGGATAGGTAGGTCGGTAGTCTTTGGTCAGGTAGTCGAACTCATCGAGGCTGACGTGTATCTTGCGGTAATTCTTTTCCTTGATTACCATGGTGCCGGCGGCAAGGTCTCCCATTCGCTGGCTGTTTTTGGTCAAAAGGACGACCAGAAGTCCCAGACCACCGGTCACCGGTCCGTCGATAGGGAAGAGAAGCCATCGGAGCAGGTACGAGCCTATGCCGGGCGTGGAGCCGTCTGCCTTTACGACACGAATGTTCATCAGCCGCTTGCCGAAACTTTGTCCCTGGTTGAACATTTCGCAGAGAAATGCATAAAGCAAGACTGGTAGGTAGACAATGGTAAAAAAGAAAAGCATCGTGAAATCAGAGGGTAGATGAATCCGTGAAAACAAGGCCAAAGTAGAAAATACATAGAATCCGAGCAGAATATAATCTATGGCCAGTGCAATGAGCCGCTCACCGATACTGGCAGGCGTTTGACTGATGCGGACAAATTGTCCGGTGATAATTGTAGATTCTGCCATTCCTGATAAAACATTTTTAGTATTTCATTGCAAATATATCATTATTCTCTTATTTTTGTTACCTATTTCAGACAAAACTTCTCTGAAATAGTCATGGGGTATGAAAGAAGTGACGTTTATCCGGCAGAACATCGAAAAATGGAAACGAGCAGAAACAATGGTGGAGCAGGCGGAAAGTCTGTCTCCCGATGAACTTGCCGACGCATATACGGAGCTTACGGCAGATCTGGCTTTTGCCCAAACGCATTTCCCCGCTTCCCGCATCACTATCTATCTGAACAATCTTGCCTCGGCATTGCACAACCGCATTTATAGAAACAAGCGCGAGAAATGGTCAAGAATTATCACCTACTGGACCCGTGAAGTGCCTTCGGCCATGCACGATGCACGCCGTGAGCTGGTGGCTTCCTTCATTATATTTGTGGTCAGCGCATTGATAGGAGTGGTATCCGCTGCCGGAGACCCCGATTTTGTGCGTTTGATTTTAGGAAACTCCTATGTGGATATGACTTTGAACAATATCGCTAATGGTGAACCTATGGCTGTATATAACGGTTCCTCCGAGTTCCCCATGTTTCTGAGTATCACGCTGAACAATATCATGGTCTCCTTCAACTGCTTTGCCATGGGGTTGCTGACCAGTTTTGGCACCGGATACATGCTCCTTAACAATGGTATCATGATAGGGGCTTTCCAAACCTTCTTTTATCAGCACGACTTGCTTTGGGAGTCCTTCCTTGCCATTTGGCTGCACGGGACACTCGAAATCTGGGCGATTATTGTAGCCGGTGCCGCCGGTCTTGCCCTGGGCAACGGATGGCTCTTTCCCGGAACCTATTCAAGGCTGGAATCTTTCAAACGGGGAGCCAAAAAAGGACTGAAAATAGTGGTGGGTACGGTACCCGTATTCATCATGGCAGGATTTATAGAAGGATTCGTTACCCGCCATACCGAACTTCCGGATGCTTTGAGGTTCGGCTTTATTCTACTCTCTTTGTCGTTTATCTTTTTTTATTATATTTATTTACCTAACAGAAAGAAGCATGGAAGCACAGAAACCTAAAATCGCACTGTATGTACAACGTTCTTTTGGAGAGAAACTAACTGCTACCTTTGATTTTATCAAAGAGAATTGGAAGCCGTTGATGAAATTCACCACATATCTGATGTTGCCGCTTTGTCTGCTTCAGGGACTGAGCTTGAACGGGCTGATGAGCGGTACAATGGCTCTGGGTGATATGACCGGAGGCTCGTTCGACTCTTCTGTTGTCGGAGCGTCCATCATGGCACTGGTGACTTATTACAGTCTGTATGCCGTTCTCTATCTGCTAGGAACTGTCATGCTGACCTCTTTGGTCTACGCATTGGTCCGTACTTACAATGAACGGGAAGAACGCTTGGAGGGAGTGACGTTAGGGATGCTGAAGCCCTTGTTGTTCCGTAATGTCAGAAGGGTATTTCTGATAATGATTATCGGTGTGCTTTTGGTGCTGTTTGTAGGGCTTATTGTTGGTTTTATAGCCACCGTCATTCCGTTCATGGCGATTGCGTTCTTGTTCGTTCTGCTCGTTGTGGTGGTGTCTGTGCCACTTGCTATTTGGGCTCCAGTCTATCTGTTCGAAGATATCTATATCATAGATGCCTTGAAGAAGGCCTACCGACTGGGTTTCGCTACCTGGGGAGGTATCGTACTGATTTCCATTGTTATGGGATTCATCGCCGCCATCTTGCAGGGAGTGACGATGATTCCATGGTATATCGGGACTATTGTGAAATATATCTTTGCAATGACTGATGCAGGTGGCGGTGCCACTGTATCGGCAGCCTATAGCTTTGTGCTTTATCTGCTGGCGGTGGTCCAGGCATTCGGCGTTTATATGTCCATGATTTTCTCATTGCTGGGACTGGCTTATCAATACGGTCATGCTTCGGAAAAGATAGATTATGTGATGGTGGAGAGTGATATTGACAATTTTGATAAACTCTGATAACGGACTATGAATATGGCTCCGGCTGATACACTGGTTTGTGATACTGCACAGGTTGCCGCTTGGCAGTCTGACCCGGCGTTTGCTTACAGTCGTGAGTTGATAGCTCCCGAAATTAATGTACTTGAGTGGTTCAGCAGATGGTTCGGCAAGCTGCTGGACAAGATATTCGGGAATACGTTGGTGGCAGAATATTCGGAGGTCGTATTGATATGCATTGCCGTTCTTATCCTGGTATTGGTCATTTGGTTTGTGTACAAGAAGCGTCCGGAACTGTTCATGCGTTCGCGCAAGAGTACCCTGCCCTATACAGTGGGGGAGGACACCATCTATGGAGTGGATTTTGCGGAAAGAATTGCCGATGCGCTTGCCCGGACGGATTATCGGGAGGCGGTGCGTTTGCTCTATCTGCAGACGCTGAAACAGCTCAGCGATGGAAAACGTATAGACTGGCAGTTATATAAAACGCCAACACAATATATCTATGAAGTCCGTCTGCCAGCTTTCCGCCAAATGACCAACCATTTTCTACGAGTACGTTACGGAAATTTTGAAGCGACCGAAACTTTGTTCCATGCGATGCGGGATTTGCAGAAAGAAGTGGAGAAAGGAGGGGCGGCATGAAGGGGAACCATTGGTTTATAGCCGGTATCATTGTTTTTCTGGTGTTGATGTTTGCGATAGAGTGCCGTCTGCCAAAGAAGTTTGTCTGGAACCCTACGTTCAGCCATTATGACAAGCAACCGTTCGGCTGTGCCGTGTTCGATAGCCTGCTGTCTTCATCGTTGCCGAAGGGATATTCGTTGTCGAGAAAGACTTTTTATGAACTGGAGCAGGAAGATACGACGCTCCGCCGCGGAATACTGGTTGTTACCGATAACCTGCATTTGACGGATGTAGATGTGGAGGCGATGTTGAAGATGGCGGGACGGGGAGACCGGATTATGCTGGTGGGGAGCTCTTTCAGCCGTATTTTGAAAGATACGCTGGGATTTGAGTGCAGCTATTCCTATTTCAGTCCGTCGGCTTTGAAAAAATATGCCACTGCATTGCTTTCGAAAGACAGTTTGTGCTGGGTGGGGGATTCGGCGGTTTATCCGCAGCAGACTTTCTGTTTCTATCCCCAACTTTGTCAGTCTTATTTCTTTGCAGATTCCATTTCTAGTAAAGTGTTGGCGGAAAAAACTGTTACCGGAGAAGCTGCTCATCCGGTTGCCATGTCGGTTTCTTGGGGAAAGGGGGAAGTTATACTGGCTTCCACTCCCCTGCTTTTTACGAACTATGGTGTGCTGGATGGGAAGAATGCGGCTTATCTTTTTCGTATATTGTCCCAGATGGGTGGATTTCCCATTGTCCGTACCGAAGGCTATATGAAAGAAACAGCCCAGGTACAGATGTCTCCTTTTCGCTATTTCCTTTCGCAGCCGCCGCTTCGCTGGGCATTGTACTTGAGTATGGTTTCCATCCTGCTCTTTATGATATTTACAGCCCGCAGGAAGCAGCGCGCCATTCCGGTTATCCGCGAACCGGAAAATAAGTCTTTGGAGTTTGCAGAGTTGATAGGTACTCTTTATTATCAGAAGAAGGACCATGCTGACTTAGTCCGCAAGAAATATCTCTATTTTGCGGAGGAACTGAGGAGGGAAATACAAGTGGATGTGGAGGAAGTGGCAGAGGATGAGCGCTCTTTCGGCAGGATTGCCCGGAAGACGGGTATGGAAGCGGGGGAAATAGCCGCGTTCATCCGCGAGGTGAGGCCGGTGGTGTACGGAGGGCGCAGCATCTCTGAGAAGGAGATGAAACGGCTTGTCGATAAAATGAATGAAATAATCAATCATATATAAAGAAGATATTTATGGAAGAGAACACAGAAAAACGGGTGGACTTGACTCTCTTTTCCGAGAAGATACAAGCGTTGAAGGACCGGATTGCTACGGTCATAGTGGGGCAGGAGCAGATAGTGGACCTGGTACTGACGGCTGTCCTGGCAAACGGCCATGTGTTGCTGGAGGGAGTGCCGGGGGTGGCAAAGACACTGCTTGCCCGTCTGGTGGCACGCTTGATTAAGGCGGACTTCAGCCGCATTCAGTTTACTCCGGACTTGATGCCGAGTGATGTGTTGGGTACTACGGTCTTCAACATGAAAACCAATGACTTTGACTTTCATCAAGGACCGGTGTTTGCCGACCTCGTGCTGGTGGACGAGATAAACCGCGCTCCCGCCAAGACGCAGGCAGCCTTGTTCGAGGTTATGGAAGAACGGCAGGTCAGCATTGACGGTACCACGCATCAGATGGGAGAACTCTATACGATTCTGGCAACCCAGAATCCGGTGGAGCAGGAGGGGACTTATAAGTTACCTGAAGCGCAACTGGACCGCTTCCTGATGAAAATAACCATGGGATATCCCTCATTGGAGGAGGAGGTGGACATCCTGGAGCGCCACCACGCCAATGCTTCGTTGGTGAAGTTGGAGAGCCTGGCGCCCGTGCTCACAAAAGAAGAACTGCTTTCGTTGCGCAGGCTGATAGAACACGTGTTTGTAGACCGCACGCTGCTTCAGTACATCGCGTTGATTGTACAGCAGACGCGTACCAGCAAGGCTGTATATTTAGGAGCTTCTCCGCGTGCGTCCGTGGCAATGATGCAGGCCTCCAAGGCATATGCACTGTTGCAGGGACGTGACTTTGTGACACCGGAGGATATTAAGTTCGTTGCTCCGTATGTGCTTCAGCATCGCTTGATATTGACAGCGGAAGCCGAGATGGAAGGCTATTCGCCGGTAAAGGTGACGCAACGTCTGATTGATAAGGTGGAAGTGCCGAAGTGAGACTGGGCCGCCGATTCTATATTGCTCTTGTTCTGATAGTCCTGCTGACGGGTATCGGGTACGTCTTTGCTCCATTCTTTGCAATCGGGCAGTGGGCGCTTTTTGTTTTGGCGGTGTCGGCGCTGGTGGATGGGGTGATGCTCTATCGCATTCGCGGCATCCGGGCATTCCGCCAGTGTGCTACCCGCTTCTCCAACGGAGATGAAAACACCGTGAACATACGTGTGGAGAGCAGTTATCCGCATCCGGTGGCTGTGGAAGTGGTGGATGAGATTCCTTTTGCATTCCAGTTGCGGAATATTGATTTCCGGATGAGGCTCCAGGCGAATGAGGGCAGGACGATTACGTATCATCTGCGTCCTACGCGGCGGGGGATTTACTCTTTCGGACGGATTCGGGTGTTTGTGGCAGGCAGAATGGGATTGCTTTCCCGCAGATATACTTGCGATGCTCCGCTGGATGTCAAGGTATATCCGTCCTATCTGATGCTCCATCGGTATGAGTTGCTTGCTATCAGCGACAACTTGACGGAATTGGGCATCAAACGTATCCGCAGGGTGGGGCATCATACGGAGTTCGAACAGATAAAGGAGTATGTGAAAGGCGACGATTACCGCACGATAAACTGGAAAGCAAGCGCCCGGAGGCACGAACTTATGGTAAATGTCTATCAAGACGAGCGTTCCCAGCAAATCTATAACGTGATAGACAAGGGGCGGATTATGCAGCAGGCATTTCGCGGGATGACCTTGCTGGACTATGCTATTAATGCCTCCCTGGTTCTTTCGTACGTTGTCATGCGGAAGGAGGATAAAGCCGGACTGGTAACGTTTAATGAGCACTTTGATACATTTATCCCCGCCTCCCGACAGCCCGGACAAATGCAGGCGTTATTGGAGAACCTTTACAGCCAGCAGACTACTTTTGGGGAGACCGACTTTTCCTCATTGTGCGTACATTTGAACAAGCGCGTCAACAAACGCAGTCTTTTGGTGCTGTATACCAATTTTTCCGGCATCGGCAGCTTGAATCGCCAGTTGGCTTATTTGCAGCAGTTGAACCGCCAGCACCGGTTGCTGGTCATCTTCTTCGAAGATGCCGCTCTGAAAGAGTACGTCGCCACTCCTGCGAGGGATACGGAAGGGTATTACCGCCATGTCATTGCCGAGAAATTTGTATTCGAGAAACGGCTGATAGTCTCCACCTTGAAGCAGCACGGCATCAGTTCTGTACTGACTACACCGGAAAATCTTTCTGTGGACGTGATAAACAAGTATCTGGAGATGAAGTCACGTAGCCAGATATAAAAACAGTAACTAAGGTTATATAATCCGTAATAAGGGTAGTGAAGATGTCTGGATTTTCCTCTAATTTTGTAATTGGTATATTGTGAAGGTGTGGAAAACATATCCTTAAGATTTTATATATCTGAAGTTACAATAATGAGAATGACTTTATAGGTGATGAAAGACAATACATTGGACATAAAGACCGTATGTGAATGTAACCGGTGCCTGGGATGTAAAACGTTGCATCCTCAGGTAAGCATTATTAATCTGGAAAATCCTAATGTGTATCAGGATGCCGTGAAGTTTGAGTTCTATACTATCCTGCTGATAGAGGATTGTGAAGGGGGATGCGACTGTTGCGGACGGAAATATTATGATTATTCCAATGCAACGATGGTATTTCTTGCTCCCGGCGAAATCTTCCGGATGAACAAGAACAATACGCTTCCGCACAAAGGCTGGCTGCTGGCATTTCATCCCGATTTATTGCTTTGTACTACGCTAAAGAATCATATCGACAACTATACTTTCTTTTTCTATCGCAAGGAGGAGGCGTTGCATCTGTCACAGCGCGAAACGGCCAAAGTGACGTGTTGCCTTGAGAATATCGAGGATGAACTTCATCATTCCATTGATACGCATAGCAATACCATCTTGTCCCGTCACATCGAATTGCTGCTGGATTATTGCTCACGTTACTATGAGCGGCAATTCATCACCCGTGAGAATAAGAACAAGATGATTCTGGGGAAAATGGAAGGGATATTGGACGAATATATCACTTCCGGAAAGTTGCAGGAGGGGAAGCTGCCCACTTCCGGATGCTGTGCCGGAAGACTGAATCTTTCGACGGCTTACTTTGATGATTTGCTGAGGTTTGAAACCGGCAAGACATTGGCTGAACATTTCCAGCTCAAATGCTTGTACACGGCCAGGAAGATGTTGTCGGAAGGCGGTAATACACCTGCTGCCGTAGCGCGTCGGCTGGGCTATCCGAGTGTGCAATATTTCAGTCTGGTGTTTAAGAAAGCAACGGGAGTTGCACCGAATGAATATAGATATTCACAAAATTGAGATGAGGGAAATATATATAATTTATTAGACCAAAATATTTTATAATGGAGACCAAAGCTATATTTTTAGATGTAGACGGAACATTGGTGAGTTTCGACACTCACCGCGTTCCGCAGTCGGCTATCGAAGCGTTGCAGCAAGTTCATGAATCCGATATAAAAATCATAATAGCAACTGGGAGGGCGTTTACCGATCTTCACGAACTTGAAGAGATTCCATACGATGCAGTGATAGCTTTGAATGGGTCCGATTGTGTACTGAGAGATGGCACTCCTATATCTCGTAAACAGATTCCCGAAAAGGATTTTCAGAGGGTACTGGTATTGGCTCAACATTATGGGTTTGCTCTGGCTATCGAAACGAATAAAGGTATTTTTGTCAACGAACTCAATCCGACCGTCATCGAATTGGCTAGGCTGGTCAATCACCCTACACCGCCGGTGGCAGACATTGAAAAGGAATTTATGGGAGGCGAATGTTGTCAGTTATGCATATATTGTGATGAAGAAATGGAAAAAGAAGTTATGGCACAACTTCCCGGACTTTCTGTTTCCAGATGGAACCCTTTCTTTGCGGATGTCAATGTGACGGGAGTAAACAAGGCTATGGGTATCAATGAGTTTGCTTCCTATTATGGATTTGATGTTTCAGGAACCATCGCTTTTGGTGATGGCGGGAATGATATTTCCATGATTCGTGCAGCCGGGATGGGAATAGCTATGGGAGGAGCTTCCGAGGCTGTGAAAAGCGTTGCCGATTATATAACGGAGACGGTGGATGAGCATGGTATCCGGAACGCTCTGGTTCATTTTGGTATTGTGGAATAAAAATCGGCTGTCAAAACTTATGAAAACTATAGTCAGTGAATATTATGCTTTTAGAAAAACTGCTTAAAGAATTTAATTTTAGCATCAATACTTTTAATTTGGAGGAATCTAAGTTATTTGACCGATATTTTGAGCGGATATTGATTGGTAAAGATACATTTTTGATTAAGGAAGGAGAAATAGAAAGATATAGTTATTTCGTTTATGATGGGATGTTACGTTGTTGGCTTTTGAATCATAAAGGGGAAGAGCAGATTTTTTGGTTTTGTAAAGAAGGTACGTTTTCAATGTCGAACATATCTTTTACCTTACAAACAAAATCTGCATTTAATGTGCAGACAATTGTAGATAGCGTTATTTACCGAATAGACAAGAAGCGAGTAGATGAACTGTATACTGCTATTCCTAAGGTGAAAACCGTATTTGAAGATTTGAATGCCATACTACTGAATAAGCTCTTGAAAAGAAATATCGACTTGATTAAATATTCTCCTGAACAGTATTATCTACAGATGATTGAAGAATATGGCATTACATTAAACTATATCCCACTCAAAGATATAGCTTCTTATTTGGGTATCACGCCGCAAGCACTAAGCAGAATCCGTAAACGTATTTTTTAACCTGGGTTCAGTGCATTGAATGTATAAGTTCCGAACTTTGCGGCTTTAAATAGCAATTACAATTATGATTAGAAAAATTAAAGTTACGGATTATCCACGTTTGATAGAAATTTGGGAAAGTGCAGTATTGAGTACACATGATTTTCTTAAAGAGGAAGATTGTCTATACTATAAGGAACAGCTTCCGGTATATTTTCAGTATGTCACTCTATTCGGATTTGAACAGGAGGGAATCTTAATCGGATTTATGGGAATTGCAGAAGGAAATCTTGAAATGTTGTTTATTGACAATAATTATCGAGGCACAGGAATTGGGAAAAAACTGGTTACTTATGCCATAAATCATTTGCAGGTAACGAAAGTCGATGTGAACGAGCAGAATATTCAAGCTGTCGGTTTTTATAAATATATAGGCTTTAACGTATACAAAAGGTCTGATTTGGACGGAGAAGGTAAAGAATATCCTATTTTACACATGCAGTTGTAGTTCGTAAGTCAGACCCCGATTTTAAAAATCATCATTTTTGCCAGCACTACTTTTCTTCTCATATTCGGCTTTAACTATCTGACAGCAAGAATTTAACCACGTGTTTTTTTTCTGTTTTTCGTTTATAATAAATAACATTTGTTAATGTCTATTTCGGGCTTATTTTCCGTTTTCTTTGTGCAAATATGGTGATTAAGGGGCGAACTCCGTTGTCTATAGTGCCGGAAGTATGGCTTTTGCTCCCCGTATATGGGCACTTTTTCCCTTCATGTCCTGTGTGTAATGCAGAGAAGCTTGGCGCATAATTCCCGAAACCTTATTACAAAACTTCGTCCCACGCATGTGTGCTCGCCGGTTTGCCTGCGTGAACCGTTGAGCCCACGTGCGTGGGACGAGGGTTTACATGAACCTTCATAATAAAAAGCATGGGACATACGTGGATTCTGCCTATACCTTCTTCCAGTTTTGTCCCTATCCGGAGGACGGTCTGCCCATTCATTGCTGCTCAGTTTCTTATTCTTGTGATGTAAGTCTGAGAAAGCTGAAACTCGAAAATTGCTTATGCACCGGATATTTCGGGTCCCCATTTTTGCCGGAGCGAGAAGAAAAAGAAAAAGCTCTGAAATCCTTGAATTTCAGAGCTTTGCTTTAATTTGCTATTTGCTTTCGCGGTGCGTACGGGACTCGAACCCGTGACCCCATGCGTGACAGGCATGTATTCTAACCAACTGAACTAACGCACCATTATTTCATTCTTTCGTTGCTATCTCTCTTGATTGCGGTTGCAAAGGTAGGCATTTCTTTGATATCTGCAATAGCTATGGCGAACTTTTTTCCAAGCGTTTTGTGCTGTATTTGCTTTATATCCTCATATTGAGAAGATTGGAAAAATAAGAGAAAAGTAAATTTAACAACTGTTTAGAAATACGTTTATGCACTGTTTTATTCTTGATATGAAAACCTTTCCTGGAGAAAACGAAACATTTCGGAGCTTGTTTTAAACTTCTTGCTCGAAAAGTTCGTTGTTTTGCAATAAATCGTTATTTTTGCGAACTCAAAAAGAGAATGTTGTAATTTGAAAAATGATAAAAAACATTTTAGGATGATGAAAACAGCCAAACTGTTGCTACACTGCCCTGACAAACCAGGCATATTGGCAGAAGTAACAGACTTTATAACGGTGAATAAAGGTAATATTATCTATCTGGATCAGTATGTAGACCATGTAGAGAATATCTTTTTTATGCGTATTGAATGGGAATTGAAAGATTTTCTGGTGCCTCAGGAAAAGATTGAGGATTATTTTGCCACTTTGTATGCACAGAAATATGAGATGAATTTCCGTCTCTATTTCTCCGATACAAAACCGCGTATGGCTATCTTTGTTTCAAAGATGTCCCATTGCTTGTTCGACTTGTTGGCGCGTTACACCGCTGGTGAGTGGAATGTGGAGATACCTCTTATTATAAGCAATCATCCCGATTTGCAGCACGTGGCCGAGCGTTTCGGTATTCCTTTCCATCTTTTCCCCATTACCAAAGAGACAAAGGAGGAACAAGAGAAGAAGGAAATGGAGTTACTGGCAAAGCATAAGATAACTTTCATAGTGCTGGCGCGCTACATGCAGGTCATTTCCGAGCAAATGATAAACGCTTATCCCAATAGGATAATCAACATTCATCACTCTTTCCTTCCGGCATTTGTGGGAGCGAAGCCCTATCATGCTGCGTTTGAACGTGGAGTGAAGATTATTGGAGCTACCAGCCACTATGTTACCACAGAGTTGGATGCCGGTCCCATCATAGAGCAGGATGTGGTGCGTATTACACACAAGGACACTGTGCAGGATTTGGTGAACAAGGGTAAGGACTTGGAAAAGATTGTGCTTTCTCGTGCTGTTCAGAAGCATATTGAACGCAAGGTGTTGGCATATAAGAACAAAACGGTAATATTTAATTAGTTGATAGTTGATAATTGATAGTTGATGGTGGGGAACTTGTCATTACCTTTCAATTATTACCTTTCAATGGTCAATTCTCAATTAAAAAAATGAAAGTTGCAGTTGTCAAATATAATGCAGGCAATATCCGTTCGGTGGATTATGCTTTGAAGCGTCTGGGAGTAGAGGCAGTGATTACGGCAGATGAGGCTGTGCTACGTGCTGCCGATAAGGTTATCTTTCCCGGTGTGGGAGAGGCGGAAACCACTATGGACTTTTTGCGTGCCGGTGGTATGGATAGGCTGATAAAGGAGTTACGCCAGCCGGTATTGGGCATTTGCCTGGGCATGCAGTTGATGTGCCGCCACTCTGAAGAGGGGGATGTGGATTGCCTGGGTATTTTTGATACTGATGTGAAACGTTTCATTTCGCAGAGGCACGAGGATAAAGTACCTCATATGGGATGGAATACCATTGCCCGGACGAATAGCGGACTTTTTAAAGGCTTTACTAAAGAAGAGTTTGTTTATTTCGTACATAGTTTCTATGTGCCAGTCAATGATTGTACGGCAGCCGTGACGGATTACATTCATCCGTTCAGTGCCGCTTTGCATAAAAGCAATTACTACGCCACACAGTTCCATCCGGAAAAGAGTGGAAGTGTGGGAGAGCGTATTTTGCGGAATTTCCTGGAACTGTAAATCGTCAAATTGTAAATAAAATGATAGAACTGATTCCCGCTATTGACATTATTGACGGAAAATGTGTACGCCTTTCCCAAGGCGATTATGACAGCAAGAAGGTGTACAACGAAAATCCCGTGGAAGTGGCTCTGGAGCTGGAGGCTCATGGTATCCGTAGACTTCATGTGGTCGATTTGGACGGTGCGGCTTCCCATCATGTGGTAAACTACCGCACGTTGGAACAGATAGCTGTGCGTACGTCTCTTATTATTGATTTTGGAGGTGGGGTGAAGAGTGATGAAGATTTGGTGATAGCTTTTGAGAACGGTGCGCAGATGGTGACCGGCGGCAGCATTGCTGTGAAGAATCCCGAATTGTTCTGTAAGTGGCTTCAAATGTATGGCTCCGAGAAGATTATTCTTGGTGCTGATGTGAAAGAGCATAAAATAGCCGTCAATGGTTGGAAGGATGAGAGTGGCTGCGAACTGTTTCCGTTCTTGAAAGACTATGTAGAGAAGGGGGTCTGTAAGGTTATCTGTACTGATATCAGTTGTGACGGAATGCTGCAAGGACCATCGATAGCGCTGTATAAGGAGATACTGGAGCATCATCCAGAACTCTATCTGATAGCCAGTGGAGGCGTAAGCTGTGCCGATGATATACGCCAGCTGGAAGCCGCCGGCATACCTGCCGTTATTTTCGGTAAGGCTCTGTACGAAGGCCGCATCACCTTCAAAGAACTGGAAAACTTTGTTAGTTGAAAGGTGAAAATTGAAAATTAATCACTTATAACTCATAACTTATAACTCAAACCGCCGTGTTAGCAAAAAGAATCATTTCTTGCCTCGACATTAAAGATGGGCAGACAGTGAAAGGTACCAATTTCGTGAACCTCCGCCAGGCGGGCGACCCGGTAGAACTGGCGCGTGCTTATAGTGAGCAGGGTGCCGACGAACTGGTTTTTCTCGACATCACAGCCAGTTTTGAAGGCCGTAAGACTTTCACTGAATTGGTGAAACGCATAGCTGCGAATATCAGCATTCCTTTTACTGTAGGTGGAGGCATTCATGAACTGGGTGACGTGGATAGGCTACTGAATGCAGGTGCCGATAAAATCTCCATCAATTCCTCAGCTATCCGCCGTCCCGGATTGATAGACGAGATTGCGAAGAACTTCGGTTCTCAGGTTTGTGTACTGGCAGTTGATGCCAAACAGACAGAGAAGGGATGGCTGTGCTACTTGAACGGTGGTCGTGTGGAAACGGATAAGGAACTGTTTGCGTGGACAAAAGAAGCCCAGGAACGTGGTGCGGGCGAGATATTGTTCACCAGCATGAATCACGACGGTGTCAAGACCGGTTATGCCAATGAAGCGCTTTCCAGCCTTGCCGACGGATTGTCCATCCCCATCATTGCATCGGGAGGGGCAGGTGCCAAAGAACATTTTCGTGACGTCTTTTTGCAGGGAAAAGCAGATGCTGCCCTGGCAGCCAGTGTTTTTCATTTCGGAGAAATCAAAATTCCCGAATTAAAATCGTATCTTTGTGCCCAAGGAATTGCGATGAGAAGATGAAGGTGAGTTTACGATTGGACGATTTACGATTTACGATTGGGATTACTCAAGCAAATCATAAGTCTCCAGTCACTTAAAGTAATATCAATCGTAAATAGTAAATAGCTAAATCGTAAATAGAATGGATTTTGACAAGATGAACGGACTCGTTCCGGCGATTATACAAGATGCAGATACCGCTAAGGTGCTGATGCTTGGCTTCATGAACAAGGAGGCTTATGACAAGACGGTGGAAACTGGAAAGGTGACTTTCTTCAGCCGTACCAAGAACCGTCTTTGGACGAAAGGCGAGGAGAGTGGCAACTTCCTGAATGTGGTTTCCATGAAGGAAGACTGTGACCGGGATACGTTACTGGTGCAGGTACATCCCGTAGGCCCGGTTTGCCATACCGGTACAGATACTTGCTGGGGTGAGAAGAACGAACAGCCGGTTATGTTTCTAAAGCTTCTTCAGGATTTCATCTGTAAGCGTTATGATGAAATGCCCGAAGGTTCCTATACGACCAGTCTTTTCCAGTCCGGTATCAACAAAATGGCACAGAAGGTAGGCGAAGAGGCTGTGGAAACCGTCATTGAGGCTTGCAACGGTACGGACGAACGCCTGATTTATGAAGGAGCTGATTTGTTGTATCACCTCATCGTGCTGCTCACATCCAAAGGATACCGCATTGAAGACCTTGCGCGTGAATTGGAGGAACGTCACAGTGCGACGTGGAAGAAACATTAAGTAATTAAAAATTAATAATTAAAATGGGGGTGGGCGAGGCGCTGATAAGATATACGGACGTAGAGATACACCAGCAGGAGTTGTGCGTACTGAACGATGTGAATTTGGAACTTCACAAAGGGGAGTTCGTGTACCTGGTAGGTAAAGTGGGCTCCGGCAAGACGAGCCTGCTCAAGACTTTCTATGGCGAACTGGATATTGCATCGGGCGAGGCTGAAGTATTGGGGTATGACATGCTCCATATTAAGCGTAAGCACATCCCGCAGTTGCGCCGCAAGCTGGGAATCGTATTCCAGGACTTCCAGTTGCTGACAGACCGTACGGTGTACGATAACCTTGAATTTGTTCTCCGTGCTACCGGTTGGAAGAGCAAAGGGGAGATTAAGGACAAAATAGAAGAGGTGTTGAACCTGGTGGGGATGAGCAACAAAGGATATAAGCTGCCTAATGAACTGTCGGGTGGTGAGCAACAGCGCATTGTGATTGCGCGTGCAGTGCTCAACTCTCCGGAGATAATCCTTGCGGATGAGCCTACCGGAAACCTGGATTCGGAAACCGGACATGCCATTGCAGAACTTCTGCACGGCATCAGTGAAGCCGGCGCACTGGTGGTGATGACCACGCACAACCTGCAGCTGCTGCGAGAGTTTCCCGGCAAGGTGTACCGGTGCGCAGACCATCTGATGACTGATGTTACAGCAGAATACGCCCCTGCAATAACCAATGATTAGTAGTTAAGTAGTTATCTCTAACTACTGATTCTTATAAAGAACAGAAATTAACGATAAAGCTCCGCAGCTGCCTACTTGTAGCTCGTAGCTTGTAACTATAAACTAATTAATACAGGAACGAAAATGAAAGTTTTAAAGTTTGGAGGTACTTCAGTAGGTTCGGCTCAGCGAATGAAGGAAGTGGCCAAATTGATTACCGATGGTGAACGTAAGATTGTGGTTCTCTCTGCCATGTCGGGTACCACAAACACATTGGTTGAGATTTCGGACTATCTGTACAAGAAGAATCCGGAAGGTGCCAACGAGATTATCAACAAGCTGGAAAGTAAATATCGCCAGCACATTGATGAACTCTTTGCTACTCCGGAGTATAAACAGAAAGGCCTGGAACTCATCAAATCACATTTTGACTATATCCGTTCTTATACCAAAGACCTCTTCACTCTGTTTGAGGAGAAAGTGGTGTTGGCTCAGGGCGAGTTGATTTCCACCGCCATGATGAACTACTATCTGCAGGAATGCGGCGTGAAGTCTGTGTTGCTTCCGGCTTTAGAATACATGCGTACGGACAAGAATGCCGAGCCCGATCCGGTCTATATCAAGGACAAGCTCCAGGTTCAGCTGGAACTGCATCCGGATGCTGAGATTTATATCACTCAGGGGTACATCTGCCGCAACGCCTACGGCGAGATAGACAATCTGCAGCGTGGCGGAAGCGACTATACGGCTTCGCTGATTGGTGCTGCCATCAACGCTTCCGAAATCCAGATTTGGACGGATATCGACGGCATGCACAACAACGACCCCCGTATTGTGGACAAGACTGCGCCGGTGCGTCATCTGCATTTCGAAGAGGCCGCCGAGCTGGCATACTTCGGTGCCAAGATTCTGCACCCTACCTGCATCCAGCCTGCCAAGTATGCCAATATCCCCGTCCGTCTGCTCAATACGATGGACCCCACTGCTCCGGGTACGCTGATTTCCAATGATACGGAGAAGGGTAAGATTAAGGCGGTGGCTGCCAAGGACAACATTACGGCCATCAAGATAAAATCCAGCCGCATGTTGCTTGCTCACGGATTCTTGCGTAAGGTTTTCGAGATATTCGAGAGCTACCAGACTTCCATCGATATGATTTGTACTTCAGAAGTGGGTGTGTCCGTATCTATCGATAATGTGAAGCATCTCAATGAAATTCTGGATGACTTGAAGAAGTATGGCACAGTGACGGTGGACAAGGACATGTGCATCATCTGCGTGGTGGGCGACCTCGAATGGGAAAACGTCGGTTTCGAAGCCAAGGCATTGGATGCCATGCGCGACATACCGGTACGTATGATTTCTTTCGGTGGTAGCAACTATAATATTTCTTTCCTCATCCGCGAGTGCGACAAGAAGGCAGCGTTGCAGTCACTCAGTGATGCGCTGTTCAATGAGGAATAACTCTTGATATTTTTCAGACGCAGATTACACAGATGACGCAGATTCTTTTTGCTTCCTATTTGTGTAATCTGCGTCATCTGCGTCTGAAAAATTATTTGTAGACACCTCTTTCATCTTCCTTTTTTTAAACTAAACAAAGATTACGATTATTATATGAAAGGAACATTCCCTATCCATAAATTCCGCGAATTGCGTACTCCCTTCTATTACTACGACACAAAGGTCTTGCGCGACACACTTTCGTGCATCCGTACGGAAGCTGCCCGATATGGCAACTATTCGGTGCATTATGCTGTGAAGGCCAATGCCAATCCCAAGGTGCTTGCCATTATCCGCGAGAACGGCTTGGGTGCCGACTGTGTAAGTGGCGGTGAAATCCGTGCAGCCATCAAGGCAGGTTTTCCCACTGGCAAGATTGTTTTTGCAGGGGTGGGCAAGGCTGATTGGGAAATCAATCTGGGGCTGGATTATGACATTTTCTGCTTTAATGTGGAGTCTGTCCCCGAGCTGGAGATTATCAACGAGCTGGCTGCCGCTAAAGGTAAGGTGGCCAATGTGGCTTTCCGTATCAATCCCAATGTAGGTGCCCATACCCATGCCAATATTACCACTGGGCTGGCCGAAAACAAGTTTGGTATCAGCATGCAGGATATGGACCATGTGATAGACATTGCGCAGAATATGAAGAACCTGAGATTCATCGGACTGCATTTCCACATCGGTTCCCAAATATTGGATATGGGCGATTTCGTGGCTTTGTGTAACCGCGTCAACGAATTGCAGGATAAGCTGGAAGCTCGCCATATCCGCATCGAGCACGTCAATGTGGGGGGCGGACTCGGCATTGACTACGGTCACCCCAACCGTCAGCCGATACCCGACTTCAAAAGCTACTTCGAGACTTACAACAGCCATCTGAAACTCCGTCCCCACCAGACGCTCCACTTCGAGCTGGGACGTGCGGTAGTGGGACAATGCGGTTCATTGATTTCGCAGGTGCTTTATGTGAAGCAGGGCACCAACAAGCAGTTTGCCATTCTGGATGCCGGCATGACGGATTTGATTCGTCCGGCACTCTACCAAGCGTTCCATAAGATAGAGAATATCACTTCGGATGCGCCGGTTCAGGCTTATGATGTCGTAGGGCCCATCTGTGAGTCTTCTGATGTATTCGGTAAGGCTATTGATTTGAATGGGGTGAAGCGTGGCGACCTTATCGCCCTCCGTTCGGCAGGGGCTTATGGCGAAATTATGGCTTCGGGCTATAACTGCCGTGAGCTGCCTCAAGGATATACGTCGGACGAGCTGGTATAGAGAGGCTGGAGATGCGTTGCATGAATGGCGAAGCATTTATTATACCAAGGCTTCTGTTTTTATATAAAAAATGTTATTGCGTGAACAACTTTTAAGGTTTCTTGTTACTTTTGTAATGATTTCAATTTAAATAAATACGATTATGATTACAGAAAAATTACAGAATGCAATTAATGAGCAGATTACGGCTGAGATGTGGTCTTCCAACCTTTATCTGGCAATGTCTTTCTATATGGAGAAAGAAGGTTATAACGGCATGGCTTCCTGGTTGAAGAAGCAGGCTTCTGAAGAAAAAGCTCATGCTTGTGAAATGGCTTCTTATATCATCAAGCGTGGCGGTAAGGCCAAACTGGACAAGATTGATGTTGTTCCCAATGACTTCGGTACTCCACTGGAAGTGTTCGAGCAGGTAGCCCAGCACGAACGCCGTGTTTCCAAAATGATTGATGAATTGGTAGATGTTGCCTCTGCCGAAAAAGATAAGGCTACACAAGACTTCCTTTGGGGATTCGTGCGCGAGCAGGTAGAAGAAGAAGCTACTGCCGACGGCATTGTAGATATGATAAAGAAAGCCGGTGATGCCGGAATCTTCTTCGTTGACTCAAAACTGGGAGAACGTAGATAAGAGAGAAACTAAAAAAAATCCCGCGGCTAATTTTAGTCGCGGGATTTTTTTTAGTTATGAGTTATAAGTTGTGAGTTATTTGTTGATGAAGGGCTTATATCCGCAAGGGAAAGCACAAGCAAATAACTTATAACTCATCACTCATTTCAGCACTCCCAGCTCTTTCCCCACCTTAATAAATGCAGCGATACATTTGTCCAGATGCTCCTTTTCGTGTCCGGCAGAGATTTGTACGCGGATGCGTGCCTGGTCTTTGGGCACTACGGGGTAGTAGAAGCCGGTGACGTAGATGCCTTCTTCCTGCATGCGGGTGGCATAAATCTGGGAGAGTTTGGCATCATACAGCATGACGGCGCAGATGGCGCTTTGTGTCGGCTTGATGTCGAAACCGGCGGCGGTCATCTTGTCGCGGAAGTAGTTCACGTTTTCCAGCAGTTTGTCATGCAGGGCATTGCTCTCTTTGAGCATCTTGAATACCTCGAGGCTGGCGCCGATGATGCCCGGAGCCAATGAGTTGGAGAAGAGGTACGGACGGCTGCGTTGGCGCAGCAGGTCGATGATTTCCTTGCGTCCGGTAGTGAATCCTCCCAAAGCGCCGCCAAAGGCTTTGCCCAAGGTTCCGGTATAGATGTCCACGCGTCCGTAGGTGCCGTATTGTTCGCTTACGCCGTGTCCCGTAGGGCCTACCACGCCGGCGGAGTGTGATTCGTCCACCATGACCAGCGCGTCGTATTTCTCGGCAAGGTCGCAAATCCGGTCCATCGGGGCAACGTTGCCGTCCATGGAAAATACCCCGTCTGTAACCACGATACGGAAACGCTGTGCCTGGGCTTCCTGCAGGCATCTTTCCAGGTCGGCCATGTCGGCATTGGCGTAGCGATAGCGTTTGGCTTTGCAGAGGCGTACGCCGTCAATGATGGAAGCATGGTTCAGGGAGTCCGAGATGATGGCGTCTTCCTCGGTGAAGAGGGGCTCGAACACACCGCCATTGGCGTCGAAACAAGCGGCGTAGAGAATGGTGTCTTCAGTCTTGAAGTAGTCGGAGATGGCTGCTTCCAGTTCCTTGTGGATGTCCTGCGTTCCGCAGATGAAGCGTACGGACGACATGCCGTATCCGCGGCGTTCCATAATCTGCTGGGCGGCGGCAATCAGCCGCGGGTGGTTGGACAGTCCCAGGTAATTGTTGGCACAGAAGTTCAGCACCTCTTTGCCTTTTACGCTGATGGCAGCTTGTTGTGCACTCTCAATCAGTCGCTCTTCCTTGTAGAGTCCGGCTTCTTTTATTTCAGCAAGTGTCTTGCTGAGATGGTCTTTCATTTTACCGTACATAGCATTTTATTTTTTAGGTAATACGTTGTCATTACATTTCCCACAAAGAACATCATTTTTCTTGGAATAAACAATATCAATATGGCAGAAATATGAAAAAAAAGTATGTATATTTGCACCATATATAATAACGAAACCTTATAAATAACTCGTATGAAGAATATTTTGGTAATTGGAGCTACCGGACAGATTGGGTCGGAACTCACGCTGGAGTTGCGCAAACGTTATGGCGATGACCATGTTGTGGCAGGATACATTCCGAGTGCTATGCCCAAGGGAGAATTGAAAGCATCCGGCCCTTCGGCCATTGCCGACGTGACAGACCGTCAGTCCATCGAGGTGGTGGCACGTCAGTTCAAGATTGATACTATCTACAACCTGGCTGCCTTGCTCTCGGTAGTTGCCGAAAGCCGTCCGGCCATGGCTTGGAAAATCGGTATCGACGGGTTGTGGAATGTACTGGAAGTGGCACGTGAGTACAATTGTGCCGTGTTTACTCCGAGTTCCATCGGTTCGTTCGGCGAAGCTACGCCTCATGTGAAGACACCGCAGGACACTATCCAGCGTCCGCGTACCATGTATGGGGTGACAAAAGTGACGACTGAATTGTTGAGTGACTATTACTATACAAAATATGGTGTGGATACACGCTCGGTACGTTTTCCGGGAATCATTTCGAACGTGACCCCTCCGGGTGGCGGCACTACGGACTATGCGGTGGATATTTTCTACTCTGCCGTGAAGGGAGAAAAATTCGTATGTCCGGTGAAGGCCGGCACGTATATGGATATGATGTATATGCCCGACGCACTGAACGCGGCCATCTCGCTGATGGAAGCGGCACCGGCAAGGCTGAAGCACCGCAACGCTTTCAACATCGCCTCCATGAGTTTTGACCCGGAACAGATTTATCAGGAAATTAAGAAGCATATGCCTGATTTTGAGATGGCATACGAGATTGATCCGCTGAAGCAGGCCATTGCCGACAGCTGGCCCGACTCTCTGGATGACTCTTGTGCACGCGAGGAATGGGACTGGATGCCGCAGTACGACCTGGAGTCCATGACCGTAGACATGCTTGAGAAATTAAGAGCTAAATTAAACAAGTGACCGTAAGCGGTCCGTAAAGAATGAAAAAACTTTTATTGGGATTTTTGTTGTTCACCTTTTTGATTTCGTGCGGAAACAAAAAGGCGAAAATGGATCCCTTTGCTACCATTACGGAAATGGTGGATTCGGCCGGTCACAAGGCCGATACGCTGCTGGAAGCAGAAGTGAAGGAAGAACCGAAGCCGATGGAGGCAGACGAGCTGTTTGATGATTTTATCTTCAATTATGCTTCGGATGATGCCCTGCAAAGGCAGAGGACGGTATTTCCTTTGCCCTATTACAATCGTGACACGCTGTCAAAGATAGAGGAAGAGTTTTGGAAGCATGATTATCTGTTTACCAAGCAGAACTATTACACCTTGCTTTTTGATAAGGAAGAGGATATGGACATGGTGGGCGATACTACGCTGACATCGGTGCAAGTGGAGTGGATTTTCTTGAAAACGCGTATGGTGAAGCGTTATTATTTTGAGCGGAAGCGGGGAATGTGGATGCTCGAGGCCATTAACCTGCGCGAGATGGAGAAAGGTGAAAATGAGGACTTCGTGGAATTCTATACCCGTTTTGTGACGGACAGTGTCTATCAGAGCAAGCATATCAGGCATCCGCTACAATTCATCACCATAGACCCTGATGACGAGTTTTCTATTCTGGAAACTACTTTGGATGTGGACCAGTGGTATGCCTTTCGTCCGGTAATGCCTACCGACAGATTGTCTAATATCAATTACGGACAGAAGAATGAGGACTTGTCGGATACCAAAATACTGAAGGTAAATGGCATAGGCAACGGATACTCCAATATCTTCTATTTCCGCAAACGCAGTAAGGGATGGGAGCTGTACAAATATGAAGACACGAGCATTTAAAATAAAGGAGGAAAGGTTTGAGGAAGATACCCAATACATTTGGAATTGACGTTACTGCTGCAAGATTTCTGGAATACGGTTCGGAGGATGAACTGCGGGAGCTGATTGCAGCAGGACAGGTCGTTGCGCCCTGGCTGCATATCGGTGGAGGGAGCAACCTGCTCTTTATTAAGGATTATGAAGGCACGGTGCTGCATTCACGTATCGGTGGCCTGGAGGTGACGTCAGAGGATGAGGAGCACGTGTCGGTGCGTGTGGGCGCCGGTGTGGTATGGGACGATTTTGTGGCCTACTGTGTGGAGCGGCATTGGTATGGTGCCGAGAACCTTTCGCTGATACCGGGTGAGGTGGGGGCGAGCGCAGTACAGAATATCGGTGCCTATGGTGTGGAAGTAAAGGACCTGATAACATCCGTGGAAACCATAAACATGGCAAGGGAGAAGCGTATCTACGGGGTGGACGAATGCGGCTACTCCTACAGAAAGAGCTTGTTTAAGCAACCGGAGATGAAGACCGTGTTTGTGACTTACGTGAACTTCTGCCTGGGTAAACGGGAACATTATACATTGGATTACGGTACTATCCGGCAGGAGCTGGAGAAATATCCGGTGCTGAATCTGGAAATTTTGCGCCGCGTGATTATAGACATCCGTCAAAGCAAGTTGCCCGACCCGAAGGTGCTGGGCAATGCGGGTAGTTTTTTTATGAACCCCATCGTGCCGCGTCGGCAGTTCGAGTCTTTGCAACGGGAATATCCGGACATGCCCCACTATGATGTGGATGCCGGTCGGGTAAAGATACCGGCTGCCTGGATGATAGACCGGTGTGGCTGGAAAGGCAAGGCGCTGGGGCCTGCTGCGGTGCACGGCCGGCAGGCGTTGGTACTGGTGAACTCGGGTGGTGCCACGGGAGCGGATATTGTCGCTCTTTCGGATGCCGTGCGGGCTTCTGTCCGCGAGAAATTCGGCATTGACATTCACCCGGAAGTTTGTTTGATAAAATAGTAAGAGAGTTTTGACGCACCCAAACATCGTTGTATATAACCTGATTTTAGAAATTTATTTGATTTAGTCAATGGGAAAACTCAGAATATTAGGAAGCGGAACTTCGACCGGTGTGCCTGAGATAGGCTGTACTTGTCCGGTCTGCACTTCTACTGACCCGCGGGACAACCGCTTGCGTGCGTCATCCCTGCTGCATACGGATGATGCGGTGATATTGATAGATTGTGGTCCTGACTTCAGGGAACAGATGCTGCGCGCCTCTTCTTTTGAGAAGATAGACGGCGTACTGGTGACACACGAACACTATGACCATGTGGGCGGTCTGGATGATTTGCGCCCGTTCGGCCGTTTTGCCGATATCCCTATCTATTCCGATGCCTACACTGCTGCCCATCTGAGGGTAAGGATGCCTTACTGTTTTGTTGATAAAGTATATCCGGGAGTTCCGCGTATCTATCTGCAGGAAGTGGAGGCGGGGCAAGCGTTCTACATCAATCGGACGGAGGTGCTGCCTTTACGGGTGATGCACGGCAGGCTTCCCATCCTGGGCTACCGCATTGGCGGCCGGCTGGGATATATCACGGATATGTACACAATGCCTGAGGAATCTTATGAACAATTGAAGGGCTTGGACGTTTTGGTAATGAATGCTTTACGGCCAAAGCCGCATCCTACGCACCAGAGTATTTCGGAGGCGTTGGAGGCTGCCGGACGTATTGGTGCCAAAGAGACCTATTTCATCCATATGAGCCATCATGCAGGGCTTCATGCCGACATCGAAAAGCAGCTGCCACCCCATGTACACTTTGCCTACGATGGACTTGAAATAGATTTCTAAACTTTTTGAAACATTTGTTTTGTTTTATTAGTAGAAAATGCTATTTTTGCCAAAAGTTGATGAATAAATGCCATGAAACTCCGACTCCTCATACAGATAGCTGTCGTTGTGTCCATAGTGCTGCTATGTACCGGTTTTGGTGTGTATTCCTTCCTGCGGTTGAATTCGGTGGAGAACCGGCAGGATTTCAATCTTTATACTTTGGTGCCGCAAGATGCCACAGCCATACTCGAAACCGACCGTATGGCAGACCTCGTGGAGGATATCAATGAACTGAATTGCAGCAAAGACAATCATTTTCTATACGTATCGGAGCTTTTTGTTTACTTGAAGAAGTATTTGTATACTTTGGTGGAGGATACTCCGCATGGACTGAGTAAACAGATGAACAAGATGCTGATTAGCTTTCACGAGCCGGATACACCGATGAACCAAGTATTGTATTGCAGTTTGGGTTCGGGTGATTATGAGTTGGTGGAGTCTTTTGTGGAGAAGTACTGCTCCAGTTCGTTTCCTTCCAAGTATTTCGATTACAAGGGAGAGGAGATACGTATCTATCCCATGGCAGACGGTCGTTTCCTGGCTGCCTACTTCACTCCCGATTTTCTGGTTGTAAGTTTCCAGAAGCGTTTGATAGAACATGTGATTGATGCGCGGCGCAGCAAAAAGTCCCTGATGAACCTCCCTTCTTTCCGCACTATGTACGCGGGCAAGCAGAGTAACGTGGCTGCCACGGTCTATGTGCGTATGAAAGGAGTGGATATGGGGAAGCCTACGGATGGTATCCGTTCGCAGACGCAGCTGGGCAGTTGGGCGGAGTTTGACATGAAGTTCAATGAAGATGCCATTTATTGCTCCGGCATCAGCCATGGGTCGGATTCCACACAGACGTTTATCAATGCCTTGCGGGTGCAGCAGCCGGTAGAGGACGGATTTTCCGGGGCTCTGCTTCCGTCTTCCACTTTTTTTTACGATCGCTGGGCAATGTCTGACAGAAATTCCTGGTTTGGCTTTACTGCCAGTCAGGAGTATGCCAAGGCCACCTATTCAGACTATATCAAGCAGCGCGACGAGGAGTGGATTGCTTACTTGAATGAGCATGCGGGCGAGAGCGTGATGTCTTGCTTGTTCCAGTCTAAAGACACGTTGGACAAGCTGCCTTGCGCCGTGATGTGTATCCCTCTCAAGGATGAACTGGCAGCGGAACGCCGCTTGCAGTCTCTGCTTTACAGTACCCCCAAGGAAGAGGATGCTCCGCTTATGCCGAAGGTGGTTTCAAATAATTCGTTGTATCCCAAAGCAAGGAAGTTCCCTAAATATGTGTTGCCCCGTAACACGCTGCTCACCCAGCTGACGGGCATCACGGAGTCTGCCCTTTATACCTTTGCCTGTTTCTATCGGGGTAGTCTGTTGCTGGCTCCCGATGCACTGAGCCTTTCGGCCTATATTGAGGCGGTGGAGAGTGGAGATGTGTTAGACGGAACACCGGTGTACGAAGAGGGTATAGGCAGTCTTTCACCCATATATAATTTTGTGATGATGGTGGATATGGAGATGATGCTGAGCCAGCCTGAAACGTATGTGCGTCTGATACCGAACTTCTTCTTCCGTCAATCCAACTTCTTCCGTCATTTCATGCTTGCAGTACAATTCACTTGTACAGAAGGGGTGGTTTATCCGAATATCGTATTGCTTTATAAAGGGTGATTAATCGGTCATTCTGTAGAGTGCTGAGGGAAAATAAGCACGAGGAAAGTCAAAATACACACTCACCACAGATTGCACAGATTAAAACAGCTAAAAAATCTTGATTATCAAAATTCTAGAATGAACTGTGTTAATCTGTGCAATCTGTGGTGAATTATAACATATTCTTAGAACGGCAGGTCATCCTTTGCATCCCCTGCGAGGAATTCCGGTGCGGCAGTGGGAGCCGGCGGTGGAACGGGAGCGCCCGGAGCGGGTGCGGCAGTGCTTACGCGTTCTACCTTCCATGCGCGAATACTGTTGAACCAACGGTCTTGCCATTGGCGTGCGTCTACATCAAAAGATACTGTCAGCTCTTCGCCCATCTGAATATTGAACTGTTCGATTTTGTCCGCTCCAAATACGTCAAAACACATTTTGCGCGGATATTGGCCATGGTCTTCAATCACATATTCTTGTGATTTCCATTCGTTACCTGACTTGGAAACTCCGCCTCTGGGCTGGAGTATAGCGATGATTTTTCCTGTAAATTCCATTGTTTTCTTTTTAAATGATGCGGCGAAGTTACAATTTTTTAGGAATATGAGACGAATATTCGGCTGTTTTTTCTTGCTATTTCTTTGTCGTAGGGAATTCTTTTTTTAACTTTGTCCGTCAGTTTGAAAAAGATAAAAACGGTTTCTAAGACGTTAGCAAAATAAAAAACTTAAATATACAGAAGATATGAAATTTATCGTTTCGAGTACTGCGCTCTCCAGTCATTTGCAGGCTATCAGCCGTGTGATTAATTCGAAGAATGCGTTGCCTATTTTGGATTGTTTCCTCTTTGAACTGCAAGACGGAACCTTGTCTGCAACTGTTTCCGACAGTGAAACGACGATGGTCACTACGGTCGAAGTGAATGAAAGTGATATGGACGGCCGTTTTGCCGTCACAGCCAAAACCCTTTTGGACGCTTTGAAGGAAATTCCCGAACAACCGTTGACTTTTGAAATCAATACGGATTCCCTTGAAATCACGGTACAGTATCAGAACGGTAAATACAGCCTGATGGGGCAGAATGCGGACGAGTTCCCGCAGTCTGCCATGTTGGGTGACAATGCCGTACGTGTGGAAATGGATGCACAAGTGTTGCTGGGTGGTATCAACCGTGCCGTGTTTGCTACGGCTGATGACGAGCTTCGTCCCGTGATGAACGGTATCTATTTCGATATCACAACGGAGGACATCACGATGGTGGCATCAGACGGTCATAAGCTGGTGCGCTGCAAGACACTGGCCGCCAAAGGTAACGAACGTGCCGCCTTTATCCTGCCCAAGAAGCCGGCTTCGCTGATGAAGAATCTGCTGCCGAAAGAACAAGGCATGGTGACTATCGAGTTCGACGAACGCAACGCTGTGTTCACACTGGAAAGCTACCGCATGGTGTGCCGTCTTATCGAAGGACGCTATCCCAACTACAACTCTGTGATTCCGCAGAACAACCCTTATAAAGTGACGGTAGACCGCCTGCAACTGCTCGGTGCTTTGCGCCGCGTGTCCATCTTCTCCTCGCAGGCAAGCAGCCTTATCAAGCTCCGTATGCAGGAGAATCTGATTGTCATCTCCGCACAGGACATCGACTTCTCTACATCGGCCGAAGAAACACTGGTTTGCCAATATGCGGGCAATCCGATGAGCATCGGTTTCAAGTCCACTTTCTTGATTGACATTCTGAATAACATTTCTGCCGATGAAATCGTTATCGAACTGGCAGATCCTTCACGTGCAGGTGTCATTATTCCGGTAGAGCAGGAAGAGAACGAAGACTTGCTGATGCTGCTGATGCCGATGATGCTGAATGACTGATGAATATTAGCAATCGGATTATGAGCTACGAGCTACAAGTGGCTGCGCAATTATGCCGCACGGTACTTGTAGCTCGTGGCTTGTAAGTTAAACTTATAATTTATAGCTCATAGCCAGAGCTTATAAAACGAAAAAACAATGAAATTGAATCTGAAAAATCCGATAGTCTTTTTTGATTTGGAGACTACGGGTACCAATATCAACTCAGACCGAATTGTCGAAATCTGTTACCTCAAGGTATATCCCAACGGGAATGAGGAGTCCAAAACCATGCGTATCAACCCCGAAATGCCCATTCCTGCCGAAGCATCTGCCGTTCATGGCATCTACGATGCCGATATAGCCGACTGCCCCACATTCAAGGAAGTGGCGCGCAACATTGCCAATGACATTGAAGGATGCGACTTGGCGGGCTTCAACTCCAACCGTTTTGATATCCCCGTCCTGGCGGAAGAGTTCCTTCGTGCCGGTGTGGACATTGACATGAGCCGCCGCAAGTTTGTGGACGTGCAGGTCATTTTCCACAAGATGGAGCAACGCACGCTGTCTGCTGCCTATAAATTCTATTGCGGCAAGAATTTGGAAGACGCCCATACGGCAGAGGCTGATACACGTGCCACCTACGAAGTGCTGATGTCGCAGTTGGACCGCTATCCGGAGTTGCAGAATGACGTGGCTTTCCTTGCCGACTATTCCAGCTTCAACAAGAATGTGGACTTTGCCGGTCGTATGGTCTACGATGACAAAGGTGTGGAAGTATTCAACTTCGGCAAGTACAAGGGCATGTCGGTATCCGATGTCCTGAAGCGCGATCCCGGCTATTACAGCTGGATTCTGAACAGTGATTTTACCCTGAATACCAAAGCCACGCTGACCAAGATACGTCTGCGTGAAATGACTCAGAAATAAATGGCAAATATACTGAAAGGGAAGAAAATAGTATTGGGCATTACGGGCAGCATTGCCGCCTATAAAGCATGCTATATTATTCGCGGACTGATTAAGCGTGGTGCAGAGGTGCAGGTGGTCATTACGCCTGCCGGAAAAGAATTTATTACCCCTATCACGCTCTCTGCCTTGACCAGCAAACCGGTTATCAGTGAGTTCTTTGCCCAACGCGATGGCACCTGGAACAGCCATGTGGACCTCGGTCTGTGGGCAGATGCCATGCTGATAGCCCCGGCTACGGCTTCCACCATCGGCAAGATGGCGAATGGCGTGGCAGACAATATGCTGATTACCACCTATCTCTCCGCCAAAGCTCCGGTGTTTGTGGCGCCTGCCATGGACCTGGACATGTATGCCCATCCTTCCACCCAAAAGAATCTGGATACACTCCGCTCTTATGGAAACCACATCATAGAACCTGCTACGGGAGAACTCGCCAGCCATCTGGTGGGGAAAGGCCGTATGGAGGAGCCGGAGAATATCATCCGCCACCTGGAAATGTACTTTGCTGCCAAAGAGGGCGACCTGGTGGGCAAGACAGTGATGATAACCGCAGGACCTACTTATGAGAAGATAGACCCGGTGCGCTTCATCGGCAACTATTCTTCCGGCAAGATGGGACTTGCCCTGGCAGATGAATGTACCGCCAGAGGGGCCAAGGTGATACTGATTGCCGGTCCGGTGCAGCAAGGCACTTACTTCCCGATGCACCAGTACCATGCGGTAGAGTCGGCGCAGGAGATGTTCGAGGCTGCATCCGCCGCCTTTGTCCATGCCGATGCCGCCATCTTGACGGCTGCCGTGGCAGACTACACCCCCGAACAAGTGGCGGATGAGAAAATCAAGCGCGAAAAGACCGGGGAGATGAGTTTGAACTTGAAACCTACCCGCGACATAGCCGCTTTCTTAGGCAATCTGAAGAACGATGCGGAGCACTGTCAACGCCTCCTCATAGGCTTTGCCCTTGAGACTCATAACGAGCAGATGAATGCGGAAGACAAGCTCAACCGCAAGAATCTGGACTTCATCGTGCTGAACTCCCTGAACGACAAGGGAGCCGGTTTTCGTTGCGATACCAATAAAATCAGTATCATAGACCACCAGGGAAAGACGGACTACCCCTTGAAGTCCAAAGCCGAAGTGGCTGCCGACATCGTAGACCGTCTGGTGAAAGATTTAAATAGTAAATAGTAAATCGTCAAATCGTCAATATCCTTATGTTGCGTTCGCTTTACATACAGAATTATGCGCTTATTGAAAAGCTCGATATCAGCTTCAGCAGCGGTTTCTCGGTGATAACGGGTGAGACCGGTGCTGGAAAATCCATTATTCTGGGTGCCATCGGTCTGCTGCTGGGACAGCGTGCCGATGTGAAAGCCATTCGTGTAGGAGCTTCGAAGTGCATTATCGAGGCCCGTTTTGATATTTCCGCTTACGGTATGCAGCCTTTCTTTGAGGAGAATGAGTTGGAGTACGAGGAAGAATGCATCCTGCGCCGCGAGGTGTCCGCTTCGGGCAAGAGCCGGGCATTCATCAATGACACGCCTGCTTCATTGGCTCAGATGAAGGAGTTGGGAGAACAGCTGATTGACGTGCATTCCCAGCATCAGAACCTATTGCTGAACAAGGAAGGGTTTCAGTTGAATGTACTGGACATCTTGTCGCATAACGAAGAGGCCTTGTCTGCTTACCAGCATATCTTCGGAGCATGGAAGCAGGCACAGCAGGATTTGGAGGCCCTTGTTGCCCGTGCCAATCAGGATAAGTCGGACGAAGACTATATCCGTTTCCAACTGGAACAGTTGGAAGAGGCACACTTGTCTGCCGGTGAGCAGGAGGAGCTGGAGCAAGAGGCAGATACGCTGAGCCATGCGGAAGAGATAAAGGCCGGACTCTATCGGGTAGGGCAGACGCTCTACTCGGACGAAGGAGGCTTGTTGTCCGGGCTGAAGGAATGCCTGAACACGATGCTCGGCCTGCAGAGGGTTTATCCGGTTGCCGGGGAACTTGCCGAACGCATGGAAAGCACTTATATCGAGTTGAAGGATATTTCGCAGGAAGTGTCGGGTAAGGAGGATGAAATAGAGTTCAACCCCGAACGTCTGGATGAAGTGAACGAACGTCTGAACTTGATTTATACGCTCCAACAGAAGCACCGCGTTTCCACTGTCGGTGAACTTCTGGCGCTGACGGATGAATACGCCGCCAAACTCTCCGCCATCACTTCGTCCGACGAGCACATCGAGGAACTGAAAGCGCGTTGCGACGCTTTATATAATAAGGTGAAAAAGCAGGCTGCCGTCCTCACCAAGGCGCGTACTGCCGTTGCCCGTGAAGTGGAGAAGCAGATGGCTGCGCGGCTGGTTCCGTTGGGCATGCCCAATGTCCGTTTCCAGGTAGAGATAGGTGCCCGCAAAGAGCCGGGCATACACGGGGCGGATACTGTGAACTTCTTGTTTTCCGCGAATAAGAACGGGGCATTGCAAAGCGTCTCCTCCGTAGCTTCGGGTGGTGAAATAGCCCGCGTCATGCTCTCCATCAAGGCAATGATAGCCGGTGCCGTCAAGCTTCCTACCATTGTATTCGACGAAATAGATACCGGAGTCTCCGGCGAGATAGCCGACCGCATGGCGGATATCATGCAGGAGATGGGCGAGCAGGACCGCCAGGTAATCAGTATCACCCATCTGCCCCAGATTGCTGCCCGCGGACGCGCCCATTATAAGGTGTACAAGCAGGACAACGAGACGGAAACAAACAGTCACATCCGTCGTCTGACCGACGATGAACGTGTGGAAGAAATAGCCCATATGCTGAGTGGTGCTAAGCTGACCGAAGCCGCACTGAACAATGCCAGAGCATTGCTGGAAGTATCAAATAGTAAATAGTAAATCGTCAAATAGTAAATACCCATATATGGTTGATAACAGTGAAATGATTTTCGGCGTTCGTGCCGTGATAGAAGCCATTCAGGCAGGAAAAGAGATAGACAAGATATTGGTAAAGAAGGACATTCAGAGTGATTTGTCAAAAGAGCTGTTCGCTGTCTTGAAAGGGACTTTGATACCGGTACAGCGCGTTCCGGTGGAACGCATCAACCGCGTGACGCGGAAGAATCACCAGGGAGTGATTGCCTTCATCTCTTCAGTCACTTACCAGAAGACGGAGGACTTGGTACCTTTCCTTTTCGAGCAGGGCAAGAATCCTCTGTTTGTGATGCTCGACGGCATCACGGATGTCCGCAATTTCGGTGCCATTGCCCGTACTTGCGAGTGTGCGGCGGTAGATGCCGTGATTATCCCTGCACGGAACAGTGTATCTGTCAACGCAGATGCCATGAAAACCTCGGCAGGAGCCTTGCACACTTTGCCCGTTTGCCGCGAACACAGCCTGAAAGAGACCCTGCAATTCCTCAAGAATAGTGGTTTCCATATCGTGGCAGCCACGGAGAAAGGCGATTACGACTATACCAAAGCCGACTATACCGGTCCGATGTGCATCATTATGGGTGCCGAAGACAAGGGGGTGTCCTATGACAACCTGGCGTTGTGTGACGAGTGGGTGAAGATTCCCATGTTGGGAACCATCGAGTCCCTCAATGTTTCCGTTGCAGCCGGCATTTTGATTTATGAAGCGGTAAAACAAAGAACCAACTAAGATATGAAAAAGAAATTGCTGTTGATGCTCACTCTCTGTTTATTGGCTCAGTGGAGTGTGGCACAAGCCCCGAAGTGGGTAGACAAAGCCAAACGTGCGGTTTTCTCGGTAGTGACTTACGACCAGAACGATAAGATACTGAATACTGGAAACGGCTTTTTTGTCACTGAAGATGGCATTGCGCTTTCTGACTACACCTTGTTCAAAGGTGCCCAGCGCGCCGTTGTGATGAGCTCGGACGGGGCACAGATGCCGGTGGAGGCCATTATGGGAGCTGATGACATGTACGATGTTGTCAAGTTCCGTGTCGGCATCCCCGGAAAGAAAGTCACGGCGCTCACTTTGGCTGCTGTGGCTCCGGCTGTCGGCGCGGATGTATATTTGCTGCCTTATTCCACCCAGAAGGACCGTTCTTTTACTACCGGGAAAGTAAAGGAGGCTGATAAGATTTCCGGCAACTATTCCTATTATACGCTCGATATGCGTCTGAAGGACAAGATGGTGAGCTGTCCGCTGATGACTGTGGACGGGCAGGTCTTCGGCCTGGCGCAGAAGTCCTCCGGACAAGACACGGCTACCATCTGCTATGCCATTGATGCCAATTTCGCCATGTCGCAGAATATCTCCGCATTGTCTTATGGAGATATGTCATTGAAGGGCATCGGTATCAAGAAGGCATTGCCCGATACCGAAGAGCAGGCTTTGGTGTTCCTCTACATGGCTTCTTCCCAACTGTCTCCGGAGAAGTATATGGAGACTCTGAACGATTTCATTGCACAATATCCTGCCAGTGCCGACGGTTATCTGCGCCGTGCTTCCCAGCATCTGTTCATGTCCCGTGAAGATGCTTCCATGGATAAGGTTGCTGCAGACATGGATAAGGCTTTGGAGGTTGCCGCAAAGAAAGATGATGTGTATTACAACCGGGCCAAGATAATCTATAATTATGCATTGGGCAAGCCCGAGAAAGTTTATAAGGACTGGTCGCTCGACAAGGCTCTGGACGAGGTACGGAAAGCGATAGCCATTGACGAACTTCCGGTTTATGTCCAGTTGGAGGGTGACATCCTGTTTGCCAAGCAGGACTATCCGTCGGCATTTACCAGCTATGATAAAGTGAATAAGACCATTCTGGCCTCTCCGGCTACCTTCTTCAGTGCTGCCAAGACCAAGGAACTGATGCAGGCGCCTGCCGAAGAGGTACTGGCTCTGATGGACAGTTGTGTGGCCCGCTTTACCCAGCCCTATACGGAGGAAGCCGCCCCTTACTTGCTGGAGCGTGCCCAAGCCCGTATGAATGCAGACCAGGCGCGTAATGCCATGCTGGATTATGACGCCTATTACAATGCCGTGAACGGTAAAGTGAACGACATGTTCTACTATTACCGTGAGCAGGCTGCTTTGAAGGCCAAGCAGTACCAGCGTGCGCTGGACGATATGGCGAAGGCCATCGAACTGAATCCGGAAGATTTGACCTACCGTGCCGAACTGGCAGTGGTGAATCTTCGCGTGGGACGTTACGAGGAGGCGTTGAATGTGCTGAAGGCTGCTCTGGAGAAAGACCCTAAATATGCCGAAGCCTACCGTCTGATGGGTATCGCCCAGCTGCAGATGAAGAAGGACAAGGAAGCTTGTGCCAGCTTTGCCAAGGCAAAGGAATTGGGTGATCCCAATGTGGATGCTTTGATAGAGAAGCATTGCAAGTAAAGGGATGGGATAGAATAAAGGCTCTACTTTCGCAAGCAGAGCCTCTGTTTTGGGGAACTCCCCCGTGTTAAATGAGTTAAGTCTAGGTATAACAGGTTATGAGTGAAATTACGTTGTTTTATTTATAAAATGCGTGGATTTCCGGAATACTGCATATACTTCGGATTTTTTTATGAGAAAAAAGAAAATAGACCCGATTATTAATAAAAACAAACTTTGACAATCATGAAGAAAGTGATTTGCAGCCAGAAGGCACCGGGCGCCATAGGCCCTTATAGCCAAGCTATCGAAGCCGGCGGAATGGTATTTGTATCAGGTCAGTTGCCTATTGACGCAGCTACCGGAGTGATGGCTGAAGGTGCGGAAGCGCAAGCCCGCCAGTCCTTGGAGAATATAAAGCATATTCTGGAAGAGGCAGGCCTGGGCATGGCAAATATTGTGAAGACAACCGTTTTCCTGGCAGACATGTCCTTGTTCGCTGATATGAACAAGGTATATGCCACTTATTTTGACGGTGCTTTCCCGGCACGTTCGGCTGTGGCAGTGAAGGCGCTGCCTAAAGACGCCTTAGTAGAGATTGAGTGCATCGCGGTTCGCTAACAAGTCGGCCACAATGAAACTGCTGCCTCCCACGAAGATGAAATCTTCCGGGAGGCTTTTTTCTTGTGCGGCCCGCACGGCGGCGGGTACGTCAGGATAGCAATGCCCTTTCAGGCCAGCTGCTGCGGCCAGCTCCTGCAGTTCGCTTTCGGGCAATGCTCGCTTCACGCTGGCTTTGGTGAAGTAGTAGGTCGCTTCCCGGGGCAGCAGGGCCAGTACCCCCCGTATATCCTTGTCATTCACCATGCCTATGATGATGTGTAGCTGGCGGTAAGCCTGCTGTTTCAGTTGTTCTGTAATGTAGGTGATGCCTCCCACATTGTGGCCGGTGTCACAAATCAGGGTGGGCGAGTCCTGCAGTTTTTGCCAGCGTCCCATCAAGCCCGTCAGTTCCGCCACACGGGCAAAGCCACTGCGCACTGCTTGTCCGTCCAGCCGGTAGCCGGCTTCTTTCAGTAGCGGGAGGGCGGTGAGTACGGTCCGGGCATTTTTCTGCTGGTAGAGCCCTTTCAGTTCGTATTCTATTCCGGGATAGTCCTCACGGTCGTTCTCTTCGGCAAAGTAGATAGGAGCACCCGTCGCCTGCGCTTTTTCCAGAAACACCGATTTCGTTTCGGGAGTGGTCTCGCCGATTACAACGGGGATACCGCTTTTAATGATTCCTGCCTTCTCTCCTGCGATTTTTGCCAAGGTGTCCCCCAGGAATTGGGTATGGTCAAAACTGATGTTGGTGATGATGCATACATCCGGACGGATGATATTGGTGCAGTCCAGGCGTCCGCCGAGTCCCACCTCGATTACGGCTACATCCACCTTTTCATCCGCAAAGTAGCGGAAGGCCATGGCAGTGGTCAGCTCAAAGAAGGAGGGGTGGAGGGGTTCGAAGAATCCACGTTCCTGCGCTACAAAACGGATGACGTATTCCTCGGGTATAGGCTGTCCGTTAATCCGGATGCGCTCCCGGAAATCCACCAGGTGGGGCGAGGTGTAGAGTCCGACCCTATATCCCGCTTCTTGCAGTATGGCGGCAAGCGTATGCGAGCAGGAACCCTTTCCGTTGGTACCGGCCACATGAATGCTGCGGAAACTGCGGTGGGGATGTCCGAAATGTTCGTCCAGGGTCAGAGTATTTTCCAACCCCTCCTTGTATGCTGAGCCGCCCACTTGCTGAAACATGGGCACACTGTTATATAAGTAAGTTAAAGTGTCCTGATAATCCATCTTTTATAATATTTAACGGAGAAGCAATCCTTTCTCCCTATTAATTTGTTATCTTTAAAAGCGACAAAGATAATGCAAACCGGACGCAATCAAGCTTGCTTGAAATTGCTTGCAGTGTAGCTTATCTTAAGCTTATGCAAAGGTATTAACAATTTAAATCTAACGTGTATGGGAGCTAAGAAAAATTTTGTGATTGATACGAATGTGATTCTTCACGATTATAACTGTTTGAAGAATTTTCAAGAGAATGACATTTATCTTCCCATCGTAGTCCTTGAAGAACTGGACAAATTCAAGAAAGGTAATGAGCAGATTAATTTCAATGCGCGTGAGTTCGTCCGTGAGCTAGATTTGATTACCGATGACAATCTGTTCACCAAAGGGGCGCCATTGGGAGAGGGCTTGGGCCGTCTGTTTGTGGTGGCAGGTATGGTGGACTCTCCCCGGGTACGTGATTCCTTTCCCGAACGCATCCCCGACCATCAGATTCTGTCGGTAGTGGACTGGCTTTCCACCAAAAAGCCTAAAATGAAAACCATCCTTGTCACGAAAGACGTGAATCTGCGCATGAAGGCGCGTTCCATCGGTCTGCTGTGCGAAGACTACATCAATGATAAGGTAATCAATGTGGATATATTCGAAAAGTCGAATGAAGTGTTCGAGGGTATTGACCCTGCGCTGATAGACCGCATTTATTCTTCCAAAGAAGGACTGGACATCAACGAGTTCGATATTAAGGACATCATTCGTCCCAACGAATGCTTTGTGCTGAAGAGTGACCGCAGCAGTGTGCTTGCACGTTATAATCCCTTTACCCATTCGATTTGCCGGGTCAACAAGACAAAGAACTATGGCATTGAACCGCGTAATGCCGAGCAGAGCTTTGCTTTTGAGGTGCTGAACGACCCGAATATCAAGCTGGTTGCCCTGACCGGTAAGGCGGGAACCGGTAAGACCCTGCTGGCACTGGCCGCCGCATTGGGAAAACTTACCGACTACAAGCAGATTCTTCTGGCACGTCCCATCGTGGCCTTATCCAATAAAGACCTTGGATTCCTTCCCGGTGATGCCAATGAGAAAGTGGCTCCTTACATGCAGCCTTTGTTCGATAATTTGAATGTAATCAAGCATCAGTTCGCTGCCAATTCCTCTGAAGTGAAACGCTTGGAGGATATGCAAAAAAGTGAACAATTGGTCATCGAGGCATTAGCCTTTATCCGTGGGCGCAGCTTGAGCGAAACCTACTGTATTATCGATGAAGCCCAGAACCTGACCCCACATGAGATTAAGACCATCATCACCCGTGCCGGCGAAGGTACAAAAATGGTGTTTACCGGTGATATTCAGCAGATAGACCAACCCTATCTGGACAGTCAGTCCAATGGACTTGTCTATATGATAGACCGTATGAGGGACCAGAACTTGTTTGCCCATGTCAATCTGGTGAAAGGAGAACGTAGCCAGTTGAGCGAGTTGGCAAGTAATCTGATGTAGCGGATATCGCATTTTCCGGGGTAAAACTATTTCTATCCCGCTTTCCGGCTGCTAAAACAGGGGAAGGCGGGATGGTTTCTTTATAGAGGATAGATAATTATTATAACATTTTTTTTATCGATTTTTTGCCCGTTTTGACTAAAATAGTGTATCTTTGCCTCGCCTAAAACAAAACTGTCAAGCAAAATGAAGCGAAATTTTTTTCATCGGTATCTTTCCGCGAAAGTGCTTCCGATATGGACTATTCTATTAATTGACGTATTTATCATCGTCATATCCAGTCTGTTGGCCTATGCTCTCCGATATGATTTCAGAAGCATTTTTTTGGAATCCTCTACCATTGACAAGACCATTTTATGGACGGTTGTTGTCAACTTGATTTTCTTCCGTGTTTTCCGTACGTATTCCAATGTGTTGCGCTTTTCCTCCTTTGTGGATATCATGCGCATTTTTGTGTCATTGACGGTGTCGTATGCACTGCTGATGATAACGAGCGTCCTGACGGAAAGCTATTTGGAGTTTAACCTGGCTCCGGTCAGCGTGCTGTTCATGTCCTATATCATCAGCTTTGCCATGATGGCATGCTCCCGTGTGATTGTCAAGACTTTCTTCGAGGCGCTGAACTTCGACGGCACCCACAGTGCCAATGTGTTTATTTACGGTGCCAAGGAAGCCGGGGTCAACATTGCCAAGGCATTGCGTGTCAATCTGCGCAACCACTACCGTCTGCGCGGATTCATTGCGGACGAACCTGAGCTTATCAACAAGGTGATGATGGGTGTCAGGGTGTTCCCCAACGATGATACGCTGATTGATGTGCTGAACGACCGCGATGTGCAGACCATCATCATTTCTCCTGCCAAGATGGAGGAACTGAAGAAGTCCGACATGGCTGACCGCCTGCTGGTGCACAACATCAAACTGATGACCGCGCCTCCTTTGAGCGAGTGGAACGGTCAGGCGCTGAGCCGCACACAGTTGAAGGAAATTCAGATTGAGGACCTGCTTCAGCGCAATCCTATCGAGATAGATATCCATAAGGTTGCCTCTCATCTGGAGGGCAAGCGTGTGATGATTACAGGCGCCGCCGGCTCCATCGGCAGCGAAATCATGCGCCAGGTGGCTTCGTTCAATCCCTATAAGCTTATTTTAGTGGACCAGGCCGAGACTCCTCTGCACGACATCCGTCTGGAACTTCAGGACCGTTGGCGCGACATCGATGCTGAGACCATCATAGCCGACATCTCCAATGCCACGCGCATGGAGGATATCTTCAGGGAGTTCAAGCCCCAGTATATTTTCCATGCGGCCGCCTACAAGCATGTGCCGATGATGGAGGACAACGTTTCCGAGTCCATCCAGGTGAACGTATTCGGCACGCGCACCGTTGCCGATCTTGCCGTGAAATACGGTGCCGAGAAGTTTGTGATGATTTCTACGGACAAGGCTGTTAACCCTACAAACGTGATGGGCTGTTCCAAGCGTATTTGCGAGATTTATGTGCAGTCTCTTGCGAAGAAGTTGCAGAAGGAGGGAGGCCATGCCACTCAGTTCATCACTACGCGTTTCGGCAATGTGCTGGGTTCCAACGGTTCTGTCATTCCCCGTTTCCGCGACCAGATTCAGCGTGGCGGCCCGGTGACAGTGACCCATCCTGAGATAATCCGTTACTTCATGACCATTCCCGAAGCTTGCCGCCTTGTTCTTGAGGCCGGCAGTATGGGCAACGGCGGTGAAATCTATATCTTCGACATGGGTAAGCCGGTGAAGATTGTGGACCTTGCCAAGCGTATGATCAGCCTTTCCGGACGTACGGATGTGAAGATTGAATTTACCGGTCTCCGTCATGGCGAGAAGCTCTACGAGGAACTCTTGAATGTGAAGGAGCTTACAAAGCCCACCTATCATGAGAAGATTATGATTGCCACGGTGCGTGAGTATGACTATGACGAGGTGAAGGAGCGTATCCAGAAGCTGATTGATGTAAGTTACACCTATGACCAGATGAAAATTGTTGCTGCCATGAAGGATATTGTTCCGGAATTCGTGAGCAAGAATTCCTGCTTTGAGGCGCTGGATAAGAAGAAATAAAAAGATAGCGGTATAGTATAAAATGAAAGGGTGATAACGTCATTGTAGTGTTATCACCCTTTCAATTTTATTGTCTTCTTGTCAGCCTTTTGTCTCATTCATGTGAAGAGAAGTATTTCAAGAACTGTGTACGTTCGAAAGTATTGACTCCCTTCGGGTCGTTTACGTTCAGAATACCTTTGAACTGGCTGATGGTTTCCATACCTTTGCGGTCCATCCACAAGTTGAGGAAGCGGATGTATTCTTCAATGATGGTAGCTGAATTCTGATAAAGCACACTGCATATCTCTACGGCCGAAGCACCTGCTAATATTGCCTTGACAACGCCTTCGGGCGAGTGGATACCACCGGAAGCAGCATAATCGAGTTTGTTTACGGCTGCCGAAGCGATGCCTATCCAGCGCAGGGCTTTGGACAAATCGGCTTCATTGCTGAATACGTTGCCGGATACTTGTATCATTTTCTCAATGTTGATGTCCGGCTGGTAGAAGCGGTTGAACAGCACTACTGCGGCGGCACCGTTGGCATACAGCTGGTCTATCAGAGCTATCGGATTGGTCAGGTTGTCACCCAGCTTCATGATGACGGGTATCTTGACCGTCTTCTTGATGTGGCTCAGAATGTCGATGTGGCGTTGCTCGAAACTGCCGTAAGCATATTGTACATCCGTCTGCAGTGCAAGGATATTGATTTCCAGTGCGTCTGCACCGGCTTCTTCTATTTTGGCGGCAAATTCCACCCAGTCGGCATTCTGATAGCAGTTGATGCTGGCTATGATGGGGATATTGCAAACCTTTTTGCTTTCCTTAATCAGGTTCAGATATTCACCCAGCTTATGTTCGCGGATATATCCTACAAGGTAGTCACTGCCTTCGGGGTACATGTTCGGGTCTCCCATCCAGTCAGCCTCCATCATGATTTGCTCTTCAAAGAGTGATTTTAGCACAATGGCACCTGCGCCGGCCTCAGATAGTTTCTGGTTCTTGGCGGCGCTGTCTGTCAGTCCGGAGCTGCTGACGATAATGGGGTTTCTGAGTTTCAGCCCTGCAAAAGTAGTTTCTAATGTTGCCATGATAATGATTTTTTATGGTTAATAGTTTCTTTCTCCAAAAATCTTGCTTCCTACACGTATTAAGGTGCTCCCGGCTGCAATGGCCTCGTGGTAATCGTGAGACATTCCCATGGACAATTCCCGGAATGACTCTGCATCGGCAAACCACTTGGTTTTCACTTCATTGAAGAAGCTACTTAAAGAACAAAACTCAGTTTTGATTTGTTCGTCATTGTCCGTATTTGTGGCCATGCCCATCAATCCGCATATCCGGATATGATTGAGCTTTCTCCATTCACCGGCTGCCAGCATTTCCCGGCATTCGTCAAAGCTGAATCCAAACTTGGTCTCTTCCCGGGCAATGTGCAGCTGCAGCAGGCAGTTGACGGTTTTTCCGGCTTTGGCAGCCTGCTTGTTCACTTCGGCCAACAGCTTGTAGGAGTCTATGCCATGAATCAGCGCTACGTAAGGAACGATATATTTTATTTTGTTTGTTTGCAGATGCCCGATGAAATGCCATTCTATGTCTTTGGGCAGACTTTCGTATTTGGCAGTCATTTCCTGCACCTTACTTTCTCCGAACACACGCTGGCCGGCACGATACGCTTCTTCTATCGCCTCGTTGGGGTGAAATTTGGAAACAGCCACCAGCCGTACCTTTTTAGGCAGTTCGCTCAGTACTTGTTTTAAATTCTCTGCAATCATCGTTTTTTTGAGTTATGAGTTATGAGTTATAAGTTATGGGTCGCAATAATAACTCATAACTTATAACTCATCACTCAAATTAAACTTCCGGTTTGTCGTCGGGCTCTGCACTGTACGGATATACATCCATAATGGCGGTTTCCGCTACAGATGCTATCTGATAGTCGGCCATTGTGCCTTTCATGCCCTCATCCAGTTTCTTCACTGCATCACGCAGGTCGGCAGCCTGCACCAATACCTGGGTAGAGGTTTTCTTTTCCGCACCGCTTTTCTCGTCCAGTGTGATGAAAACCAGTTTACATTTAAACCAGCGGTCGGCAGCTTCCTCTTCGCTGGGGAACAATTCGCTATAGTTGGCACGTTTGATGTCCGATACGGTGAACTCTCCCGAAATGAACGGCGTCATCTCTTCGATGATGCGTGCTTCCGCTTCCGTAAAACTGAGGGCATCCACCAGGTACGGTTCGGTCACCTTCTTGTTCATTCCATTTTCCATTGTTTTCTCGTAACGGATCTTACATTCAAACCATGTATGCATTGCCATAATTTTCTGTTTTTAATTATTGATTTATTGTTAGTTAAGCTGCTTTATGCGTGCCTATGCCCGCCGAAAGCAGTGCAAAGATAGCCAAAAACTAAATGGATATAAAAAGTTGCCTTGCATTTTACGTGAAAATTTTATTGGAGAACCGGGACGGTACGTATGGGCATAAAAAAAGGAGTACCGCTGTACTCCAACCTTTGTTAACCTTAAATCTAATACTATGAAAAACACATTGCAAATGTACGGACTTTTTCGACATTTGCAAGAGTGTCGGGGCATAAAGTGTGTATTTGTAACACTTATTATATTTTATACCTTTGTACTACATCTTTTTTAAAACTTGAGGTGTGTTGCTGAAACATAAATTTGCATCTGCTTTGCTTCCACACTTCCACCCACCTCCTGTATCTCCCTGTCCATCGGCATTTACCCTGCGGTGGAAGCAACCTGAAAAGGTGGAAGCAAAATTTGCTTCCACCTGCCGAAAACGTCTGAGTTTTGTCGTAACTTATTATTCTTTAATATAATACCGCGCGTGGGTTACATAAATCGGTCAGTGTAGTTTTCCTGCATTTTCGAGTTTGCCCGACTATGAATAGTGGAGTCTGATGTCTTTTAAGTTGCTGTACAATACGTTTGCGCCTTGTGCGCAATAGGTTCGGGCTACGTACTTCATCCGTAATAGCTCTGGAGTTAGTGACGCCTAACGGCCATGAACAACTCTGCTTACGGTCGTTAAACGATTGCTTCATGGCCATTAGCAGAGCTGTTCATGGCCGTTAGACGTTATTAATTCCCTATGCAACAGTGGACAAACAAAGGGCGAAAAGTAAAGTAATGCTTGTGTTTTAGATAGAAATCCATGGGCTTTCACTCTCTCCATAGATTATGGAAGTGGGCTTTTATTTCATTTGCGTTCTGTGCGATAAATTCCCATTTATCAGTAGGTATATTTACGAAACTTCAATAATGCATTTATGAGGGTAAGATGTTGGAATGTAGAATGATATATTGGAAATGATGAGGCGTTTTTTAAACGTTCGTTTAATGGACGCAAAGATAAGCTGTATTTTTTGAACTAACAAAATGTTTAATAAAAATATTCCCAAAGTGATTTCTGTTTCATATTAATCTGTTGAATTGCAGCAGTATACGTCTAACATTTAACATATTAAAGTTCTGTTCCTTTTTAACTTTTATGCCCCTACTTATTTTCTTAAAAATAGACGTTTATTAAACGAACGTTTATTGGACACTTTTATGAGTCTAATATCTTCTTTAATAGCTTATTATCATTGCAAAAGTGTACAATACGGTTTGGGTGGGAAAATGTCTCGTTCAAACCGCGAAGCGCACCCGGAACTGAGCTAATTCATTCGAAAGAAAATTTCTAAGTGACTGAACAACAGAAATATTGGTTTGCGGCTCGCACCCGTGACAAGCAGGAATTCACAGTCCGGAAATCTTTGGACCGACTTAAATCGGAAGAGCATTTGGAGCTTGACTATTATCTTCCCACGCGCTTTGTCATTTCTCAATTGAAGTATCGGCGTAAGCGTAGCGAAGTTCCGGTAATCCGCAATTTGGTATTTGTTCATTCCACCAAGCAGACAGCCTGCGATATTTCCAACATCTATAATGTCCCCCTTTTTTATATGAAGGACCTTGCCACGCATTCCATGCTAGTGGTACCGGATAAGCAAATGGAGGACTTTATGTTCGTAATGGATTTGAATCCTGACGGTGTCAGCCTTGATAGCGAAATTCTGACTGTTGGGCATAAAGTAAAAGTTATCAAAGGCGAACTCAGCGGTATTGAAGGTGAGGTTGCCATCGAAGCCAATAAAACATACGTCGTTATCCGTATTAAAGATCTTTTGACGGCAAGTGTCAAAGTCCCCAAATCCTATCTGAAAATAATCGGGTGACTTCTAAATAGGTATAATCTTATATTTTAATCATATATCATAATAATGAATGATTTAACTTCCCGTGCTCTTGAGCTTCAGCATGCAGCTCATGAGCTGATGTATCTTGGTATGGACGGTGAGCCGGTCTATTCCGACACTTTTTGCCGGTTGAATAAGGAAGTGCTTGTTAAGTCCGATTCTCTTTTTTCTGCTCAGAGTTCCGATGTTGAAGAGGAGGCGAATTTGTGTCTGGCTCTTTTGATGGGGTATAATGCTACCATTTATGATGATGGGGATAAGGAGCAAAAGAAACAAATGATATTGAATCGGATTTGTCTTGTTTTGGAGCAGTTGTCTACTTCTTTGCTTAAAGTTCGTTTGTTGATTTATACATATGGGGAAGTTTATGAGGATTCAATGCTTCAAGAGGCTCATTCTATTATCAATAATTGGAGTTTGACTCTGACTGCAGAACAAACGACAATAATGGAAGAGTTAAAGAATATTGAAGAGAATCCTTATCCGTTTGAGGTTCTATGAAAATAAAATTGAGTATTTGAGGGCTTTTAAAAGAGTGGAAGCTTTGATAACAATAATAATTGGACATGGACGGTAATAAAGTGAGGTGTGTCAATAGATGTATTTCTCCATGCCTCTTGTGACTACTTTTTTATTATTTAGTTTATACATTAATTAAGAATAGTGTTTCTAATGTTGATCTAAAAAATGACAGTTTTGTAATTATGATAATATGCTTATATTGGTAAATTTCCTTACTACCTATGTAATTGCTGTTGTGGTTGACTAATAAAAATTGAAAGGAAGTGGAGGCTTTCTTATAACTGTGTCTATAAAAAAAAATTTTATACTTAATCTTATTAATGTTTTATCGGGATTATTGTTTCCTTTAATAACTTTTCCTTATACATCACGTATATTAATGCCTGATGGAATTGGATTAGTTCAATTTTTTCAAACAATAATTGGATATATCGCTCTTTGTACAGCTTTGGGAATTCCGATTTATGCGGTACGTGAGATTGCACGAATAAAAGACAACCAGATAGAATGTAATAAAATAACAGTCGAGATATTGCTTTTACATTCTTGTTTAACATTAATCGGATATGTAATAGTGGTAGTGCTTATTACTACAGTTGCTAAAATTCAGGTAGATATACCTTTATTTTCTCTTCTTAGTGCAAATCTTTTTTTCTCGGCAATAGGGGCACTTTGGTTCTATCAAGGAATTGAAGATTTTAAATATATTACAATTCGTGCATTAGTTGTTCGTACACTTTCATTGATTGCTTTATTCATTTTTGTTAAGGAGAAAACGGATTTATTTTATTATGCGGCTATTTCTGTTCTGGCAGAAGTAGGTGGTAATATATTTAATTTCTTTCGCTTGCGAAAATTTATAAATTTCCATAATTTTCGATGGAGGGATCTTGATCTCATGCGTCATTTTCGTCCTGCACTGAAAATTTTTATGCTGAATATAATAATAAGTATTTATGTAAATCTAGATACGGTTATGTTGGGGTTTATTCGTAATGAAACTTTGGTAGGATATTACGATGCTTCTGTTAGGATAACAAAAGCTATTCTTGGGATTGTGCAGGCCTTAGGGACTGTATTGTTACCACGATTTGCATCTTTAGCTAACAATAATCAAATGCAAGAATTTAAGGCGTTGGCTGATAAATCTATTAGTTTTATTATTGGTACTAGTCTCCCATTGATGGTAGGAATGATCTTTATGGCACCTTCTTTAATATTTTTATTTTGTGGTCCTCTTTTTGCACCATCTATTTTGGCTATGCAAATTATGAGTCCAATTATTTTGTTTATTGCAATTTCAGGGATGCTTGGTATGCGTATATTATATGCATTAGGTAAAGAGAATATTGTAATTTACTCTACTGTTATTGGTGCTGTTATCAACTTTCTGCTTAATTGTTTTTTGATTCCAAGTTATGGGCATTATGGTGCAGGGATAGCTACAAGCATAGCAGAATTTATGGTAACTATAGTAATGATTATATTAGGATGGAAATATTATTCAATTCATTTCTTCAGTAAACAGAATGTAACATACTATTTAGCTACAGGTACTATTATTCTGTTATTATTGTTTTTATTAGCATTGTTTGGTGATGGTAATTTATTCTTTATATTAGGAATTCTAATGTCTGTTATTGTATATATATCTATTCTTTATTGGAGAAAAGATGTTTTTATTATTCAAATGAAGACATTACTAATTAATAAAATTTGGAAATAGGTGGCTAAATTTGATTATCTTATTGTTGGTGCTGGACTTTACGGTGCCACTTTTGCTCACCTTGCGCATAAACAAGGAAAGAAGTGTTTAGTAATAGATAAACGTCCTCATTTGGGAGGAAATCTTTATTGTGAAAATGTTGAGGGGATAAATGTGCATAAATATGGGGCTCATATTTTTCACACTTCGAATAAGCAAGTTTGGGATTTTGTGAATTCGATAGTCGAATTCAATCATTATGTAAACTCTCCAGTTGCCAATTATCAAGGTAAATTATATAATTTACCTTTTAATATGAATACATTCTATCAAATGTGGGGAGTGACTACTCCTATTGAAGCCATAGCTAAGATTGAAGAACAAAAGATGGAGGCCATGGCAAAAATGAAAGCTGATGGTGTATTTGAACCTCGTAATCTTGAAGAACAAGCACAGATTTTAATTGGTAAAGATATTTATGAAAAGCTAATTAAGGGGTATACTGAAAAACAATGGGGGAGAAAGTGTATTGAACTTCCTGCGTTTATTATTAAACGTCTTCCAGTACGTTTCGTATTTGATAATAATTATTTCAATGATAAATATCAGGGGATTCCGATAGGTGGTTATAATAATTTAATAAAAGGTTTACTTGAAGGAATAAGTTATGAACTTGAAATTGATTTTTTTTTAAATCGTACTTATTGGGAAAATATGGCTGATATTATTGTATTCACAGGTAAGCTTGATGAGTTCTATAATTATAGTTTGGGCATGTTGGAATATCGCACTGTTAATTTTGAACAAGAGATTTATGATTGTCCCAATTATCAAGGAAATGCAGTAATTAACTATACAGAGCATGAAGTTCCTTATACTCGTGTGATAGAACATAAGCATTTTGAAATGTTTGGTACTGCGGTGAATGAATGCCTTAAGACTGTTATAAGCAAAGAATATTCCGTTGAATGGAAACCTGGTATGGAACCTTATTATCCAGTTAATGATTTGTATAATAATACTTTAGCAGAACGATATCGTACTTTAGCTTTACATGAGAAAAATGTTATTTTTGGGGGAAGATTAGCGGAATATCGGTATTATGACATGAATGTTATTATTGAGAAATTGTTAACAAAATGTTTTTGATAGAATGGCTAAAATAAAAGTTTTAGTATGTTGTCATAAAGCAACATATGTACCTAATGATGATGTCTATTTACCTATTCAAGTTGGTAAAGCAAATTCTAAAATTGATTTAGGTTTTCAAGGAGATGATGAAGGAAAAAAATATTAGTGAAAAGAACTTTTCTTATTGTGAGCTCACTGCAGTTTATTGGGCATGGAAAAATCTTAAGGATATTGATTACATAGGTTTATGTCATTATAGAAGATTTTTTGATTTTTCTTTTAGGCCATTTATTCAAAAAGAGGCAAAAAATATAACTGAGTCTCAATTAAGAGCTAATCTTGATTGTTTAAAGATAGATAAAAATATTGAAGATTATGATGTTGTATTACCTACTTCAAGCTCTTTTAAGATAAATATATTTGAGCGTCATTCTATAAATCTAAATTTTATGGATTTATGTGTAATGGAAGAGATTGTCTTAAAGCTATACCCAGATTATAGAGAATCTTTAGAATCAGTTTTTTATCATAAACAAGATGTACCACAACGGAATATGTTTATTATGAAAAGGGAGGTATTTGAACAATATTGTGAATTTTTGTTTAAAATATTGTTTGAGGTGGAAAAGCATATAAAACTATCTCCTTATGCTTATTATAGGAGGGTATATGGTTTTATGGGGGAGATGTTGTTACCATTATTTTGTTATCATAATAAATTGAAAATAAGAAGACAGAGGATATTATTTGTTGATGAGCAAGGAATTAATACATCATTTTTATTTGATATCACTCGAATTTTTGTAAATAAACTGTGTTTTGCTCTTAATGAATTGACTAAGAAACCTATTTATTCTGTTTGGAAGAGGAATCTTTTGAAACAAGAATTTCCTGAATTATTCCAATAAGAACATATATGATATTTACTATTTCTTTTATTCTCTTGTTTCTTTTATTATGCATAAATAAGTTTTGCTGTAAGGATAAGATGTGTAATATTATAATAAACATTCATTCGGTATGGTGGGTGTTGTTAATATTCTTATCGAAATTAAATCTGTATTCTTTAAATGATGTGTCAACTTATACTTATAGTTTGATAATTTCTTATATAATATCTATAAATATAGGCTATTTGGTAGCCAATTCGTTCTTTAAAGAAGATAATGTCTGTTTAGTAGGAAAATGTATTGTTAAAAATTTAGCTTATTATACTAATAACGTTAAGATGAATTTGTTGTTGATTGTGATGATTATTGTTTCTTCTACAATTCTCCATAGATTTATTGGGATAATACTAATGTCTTCATTTTCTGATGCACATTTTGCAAGATTGAGTACGGAATTATTTGGTTCTCCTCTAATGATGATATTATATAACAATTTAATAATTCCATTTTCACTTTTTTCAATGATACTATTTTGCTTTTTGTTATTAAAGCAAAATTACAATTTTTGTTTTTTTCTATTATGTGTATTTATAAGTATAGTATTTTGCATTGGATTTGGTAAAAACATGATATTAATGCTGTTATTACAGTTGTTTTTTATCAGTTTAATAATGTATAAAGTAGATTTGCGGAGCTTAGTGGGAGAGTATAAATCAAATTTTATTATAGTGAAGAAATTGATGGGATTGGGGACTTTTCTTATTTTTATAACTCTTTTATTTAGCGCTTCACGTGAAACTGGTGATTTCACTGCTGTTTTTTTTAATTTGGAGGAGTCTTTTAATAACTTTATGAATGAGACAGTAATATATATGGTTGGACCTTTCAGAGCTTTGGATTATGCAGTGCATAATCCTCCATTTTTGGAGCATTTGGGAGGGATTACTTATGGTAATTCTTCAATTATGGGGATTGATAAGCTATTTGATTGGATTTTTTCTTTGGTTGGTATAGAGTATAATTCTAGTTATGAACAAATCGGTGAAACTTTACAAGAAGCAAAAATATCAATAAATAATGAGAAAGGATATTTTAATTTTGCTTTTTCATCAATCTTATATTATTATTTAGATTTTAGATTTGTTGGAGTGATTATCATTCCTTTTTTTGTAGGTTTTATTTTAAGATTCTTGATTCATAAATTTAATAAATATCCATCGGTTCCTATTTTTGCATTAATCATATTTATTCTTATGTGTTGTATAATGGGATTCTTTAATTGGGAGTTATCAAAGCCGGGACCATTTGCTTATTGTTTGTATTTAATTTATTTTCATTATACTTTTCTTGTTTGTAAAAAGATTAAACGTAAGGTTTATAAGTAAACCGTTAAATAGCGCTGTTTAAACTGCTACATTGATATTTTTTATACTTGTCGTTATGTAGTAAGAGTTGTACTTTATAATAAATTATTGATATAAAATCTGTTTTCTGTGTGGTAAACTAAGAATAGGTGTACAAATTTTAGAACCATTTTAGACGTATGGTGTCTGGAAGAATTATGTGACTTTTAAATATATAATTTATATAGTTGAAGGAAATTTTATAAACAATGAACATCGAGTTATGGATAAATTGATTACAAAGTATAATCTTATATTTGAAGAAATATTTAAGATTAAAGTAACGGATGAAAATAAATCACGTTTGGTTTATAAGAAATATTCTCAATGGGATTCGTTAGCTCAGATGACATTGATACAATCTATTGAAGAAACTTTTAGAATTATGATTCCTTTTGACGAGATGATGTGTATCGATTCATATGAACATGGGCTAGATTACTTAACTGATAAACTGAAATGATTTTTGATGGATTAGAACGGTTTGCTGATAGGATAGCTATAATCACAGCTACTAAGCAATATTCCTATCGTGAACTGCTACTATGGGCAGACGATATTGTTTCTTGTATTCAGACTGGAGATGTAGTATTGCTTCTATCTGACAATACAGTAGAAACTGTAGTTGCATATATTGGTGCTATGAGAAAAAAGATACCTACTATTATATTGAATGCTCATACACCACTGGATAATATTATTGATATAGTAAGAAGATTTCTTCCCACTCATATTGTGGGTGTAAATGATAAATTAGAGATAGAAGGGTATAGGAAATCTTTAAAAAAAGATAGGACGACCATTTGGAGTACAGTATCTTCATTGTCAACTTGTGTTAATGAAGAGTTAGCTATATTGTTAACTACATCAGGCAGTACTGGCAGCCCTAAGCTTGTTCGTTTATCACACTTGAATTTGCTGGCTAATACTACTTCCATATGTCAGTATTTGAATATCAAATCTGATGATATAGGTATTACATGTTTGCCGCTTTATTATTCTTTTGGACTTTCATTACTTAACACACATTTATATCAAGGTGCATCTGTGATTGTCACAGACGAATCATTTCTCAATCCATTGTTTTGGAAAATGATTCAGGAATATCATGTTACTACTTTTTCCGGGGTTCCATATTCTTTCTCTATATTGAAAAGGATTGGACTTGACCGTTTTGACTTGAGTAGTGTAAGATATGTAACTCAAGCAGGTGGGAAACTTCCTAAGGAAGATGTGGAGTATTGGGATAACTATTTTAAAAAAAGAGGTATTGATTTGATAGTGATGTATGGTCAAACAGAGGCTACTGCAAGAATGTCTTATCTTCCTTCTGCATTTCTTAAAAATCATTCAGGTAGTATAGGTATAGCTATTCCTGGTGGTCGTTTTTCGATAATTAAAGATGGCAAAATAGTTACTACTTCTGAATCTGAAGGAGAATTGATATATCAGGGAGATAATGTTTCTATGGGATATGCTGAGAATAAGGATGATTTGACATTGGGTGATTGTAATCAAGGGACACTACATACTGGTGATTTGGCTTATCGTGATAAAGATGGTTTCTATTATATAACAGGGAGAATGAAACGTTTTGTGAAGCTTTTTGGCAATCGAACGAATCTAGATGAGTTAGAGGGAATATTGAAACAGAATGGCATAGAGGCTTTGTGTGCTGGAACAGATGATAATTTAAGAATCTATATAAAGGATTTATCATTAAGAGATAAAACAGAGGAAATTATTAGAAAAAATACTCTTATTAGTACTTTAGCATATAAAATTATTGTTATAGATCATTTTCCAATAAGTGAATCTGGAAAAATAATGTATGCTAAATTGCTGGAATGATCATGGGACTGACTACTGTTTTTGAATATTTTCCAATGCTTGAGATATGGTCTAAGTGGATAATTGGGCATGGGGTTCTACGCTCTAAACTCAAAAAGTTCTTATTGAAGGGAAGAAGTTCATATATTTTGCAGGACTGTAATGCTAAAAATAAGTTTTTTGCTTATTTGGATAGTCTTAATATTCAAAATGGGGATATCTTAATTCTTCATTCTAGTATGGATGAGATGGCTAATATAGGTGTTGATGCAATTGGTCTAATTAGGTATTTCCTTGAAAAACTAGGAGAGGAAGGCACTCTAGTTGTGCCCACCTTTCCTTTATATCCTAAAGATTGGTCTCAGCCTTTGGTTTTTGATAAACAACGGACAGTTTGTTGGACAGGACTACTTCCCAATATGTTTCTTCGTTATCCAGGTGTAGTGAGAAGTGAATTTCCTTATAATACTTTATCTGCAGTAGGTAAACATGCACAAGAAATGATGAAAGATAACCTTGTTGATAAGATGGCTTATGGGCCACATTCTGCATGGACTTATTGTATAACACATCATGCAAAAGTCTTATTACTTGGTACACCAGCTTTTCATACTACTACTATTGCACATATTCCTGAAGACATGATGGGGGATAAATGGCCTATTAGAAATTTTCATGTAAAGCAGGATTTTATTTTGAGGAATTCTGAAGGAGATAGGAATTTACAGCGTTTCTTCGAAATGAAACGTGGGGGAAATATATTAAATCACATCAACGTACTAGAATGCTACGCCAACATGGATTGTTGTATGAAAGTCATTGTTTGGATGTTTATGTAGGATTTATTGAAGATGCAAAAAAAGTTGTTGATTTTCTGACAAAAAGAGCATTAGATGGCAAAACAATGTATTATGTTCCAAGAAAATATAGAAAAAAGATATAAGGTTTCTGTGGCTATGGCTGTGTATAATGGGGAACATTATTTGGCAGAACAGCTTGATTCTATCTTATGTCAATTGAGGTATGATGATGAGCTGGTTGTGTCAGTGGACTCTTCTAAAGATGGAACAATGGATATCTTGGAAAGATACGCTTCTCTAGATCATAGAATAAAGGTGTATAAAAATCCTTATTCCCCAGGTGTTGTACATAACTTTCAAAATGCTTTGGAGCATACTATAGGTGATATTATTTTTTATTCTGATCAAGATGACGTGTGGATGAATAATAAAATAGAAAAAGTGTTGGAATGTTTTGATGATAAATTAGTTACAGTTGTTATACATGATACTTCTTTAGTGGATGAAAATCTTAATATTATTTCTCCTTCTACTTTTAAATTAAGAGGTGGTGTAAGAACCTCCGTGTTGGGAAATTATATTCGTTTAAGTTATATAGGATGTGCTATGGCTTTTCGTGCGAAATATAAATCGGTTGTACTTCCTATTCCTACAATTTACCGTTCTCATGATTGGTGGACCGGATTGATCTGTACTATGGGAGGTGGTAAAATGGTAGCCATTAAAGAGTGTTTGATTTATCATCGAATTCATTCTTTGAACGTAACTCCTAAAACACGACCTTCTGTTTATTATCAAATTCAAACGAGATGGATTTTGCTTTTTAATATGCTTAAACGCTATAGAAAAAGAATTTCTATAAAATAATGTATGAAATTAGTTTGGAAAAGCATGTCTCCTATTTGTTATTTGGGAGATTCAATTTTGGTTTGTTATAAATATGGAATATTCTATATTTATGATATATCTACTTGTAAGCTAGTTAAGAAAATTAGGACTTCTTTCTCTTTTTGGGAGTATTTAGTTGCTAGAGTTAAATGTATTAATAGATTTTTTAGATTAGGAGTCAGATGTGCTATTCCTTTGTCTTCTTCCTCATTTGTTTATTATTGTCAGAATCGAATTTATGAAATGGATATAGAAACTGGTAAGGTTTCTGATGCTGTAATGATTACTAAGGGGGTAAGGCCTTTAAAATTTACTGAAGTAAAAGGGATAAAATCGTTTGTAGACGGTGTTTATTTTGGAGGTTATTTATCAAATCCCAATAAAAATAGTGTTAGTATTTATAGAAGAAAAGCGGCCACTCAATGGGAAGTTGTTTATACCTTTATTGAAGGTACAATTAATCATATTCATGCTTTGGTACCTGATAAAGAGAATGATTGCTTATGGATATTAACTGGCGATTTTGAGGATGCTGCTGGTATTTGGAAAGCTACTAATAATTTTGTTTCAGTAGAAAAGGTGTTGATGGGTAATCAATTGTATAGAGGTTGTGTGGCATTTCCTATGAGAAAGGGAATATTGTATGCAACGGATTCTCAATTAGAACAAAACTCTATTCGATTACTTATGTATGAGAATGGTACGTATAAAAGTAAGCATTTATGTGATATTAATGGTTCATGTATTTATGGGACTTCTATCGGAGATACTTATTTTTTTGCAACCTCTGTTGAAGGTATAGGCATTTATAAGAATTGTTGGCAATTTCTTATTGATAGAACTAAGGGACCGGGAATCCAAAATTATAAAATGTGCATATACTCCGGAAATATTGATGATGGGTTTAGAGTAATTTATTCTCAAAAGAAAGACTGGTTACCTTTTAGTTTTCAATTTGGTTCATTTCAATTCCCCTCAGGCGTTAATAGGAGTAATAAGTTAGTATTTAGACAAGTAGCAACAAGTAGATCCGATTTGTCTACAATTATTTTGTCAGAAACAGAGTTTTAAAATTAGAAATATATTAATATAAGAATTTATATTATTAAATTGGAAATTACTAAACATTATTATGTCGATTTTTAAAGATAAAGTTCTATTAATCACTGGCGGTACCGGCTCCTTTGGTAACGCCGTATTGCGTCGTTTCCTTGATTCAGACATCAGGGAAATCCGCATTTTCAGTCGTGATGAGAAGAAACAAGATGACATGCGTCATGCCTTGCAAAATCCGAAAGTAAAATTCTATATTGGTGATGTACGCAACAAAACCTCCGTTGATATTGCCATGCGTGGAGTGGACTATGTGTTCAGCGCAGCAGCCTTGAAGCAGGTTCCGAGCTGTGAGTTCTTTCCGATAGAGGCCACCCGTACCAATGTGCTGGGAACGGAGAATGTGCTGCTTTCAGCCATTGAACATGGAGTGAAAAACGTGGTGGTACTTTCTACCGACAAAGCCGCTTATCCAATCAATGCGATGGGTATCAGCAAGGCATTGATGGAGAAAGTTGCCATTGCGAAAGGTCGTGAACTGGGTGAAGATGCAGGAACTACAATTTGCTGTACACGCTACGGTAATGTGATGGCAAGCCGTGGTTCGGTGATTCCTCTTTGGGTGGAACAGATGACGGAGGGCAAGCCCATTACCATTACGGATCCGAACATGACCCGTTTCATGATGACGCTGGATGATGCCGTGGACCTCGTAATCTATGCTTTCACACATGGCAAGAACGGTGACCTTTTTGTACAGAAGGCTCCGGCCGCTACATTGGATACGCTTGCCGAAGCATTGAAGCAGACCTATGCGAGGATAGATTCGAGGTATGGTGAGACTGAAGTGAAAGTGATAGGTACGCGCCACGGTGAGAAGCTGTATGAGACTTTGGTAACCCGTGAAGAGATGTCAAAGGCAGAGGATATGGGCAGCTATTACCGTATCCCTTGTGACAACCGTGACTTGAACTACGACAAGTTCTTTACGGAAGGAAATGAGGAGATTGCCGGAATTGAGGACTATCATAGTCACAATACCCGTCGATTGGATGTGGAGGGTATGAAGGAACTACTGTTGAGACTCCGGTTTATACAAGAGGATCTTGGTCTGATTCCGAAGGCCAAAGCACGTGAGATACGTTCTGAATAATATTGTCGTATGAAAGTGTTAGTGCTGGGTGCGGCAGGTATGGCAGGCCATACTGTTACACTCTATTTTAAGGAACAAGGTCATGAAGTGACGGCCTTTTCTCGCAAGGCTTTTCCATATTGTAAATGGATTCAGGGAGATGCTTTTGATACCGGGCATTTGCGGGATGTCATAGTGAACGGTGGTTATGATGCAGTGATTAATTGTATCGGCTTGCTGAACCGATTTGCAGAATCTGCCCTTGAAAAGGCTGTCTATATCAATAGCTATCTGCCCCATCAGATAGTGGCATGGCTTGAAGATAAACAGACCCGTTTTGTACAAATGAGCACAGACTGTGTATTTGCGGGCAATACGGGACCTTATAATGAAAATTCATTTCCTGACGGCCGGTCGTATTATGACCGTACCAAAGCGTTGGGAGAGGTAAACGACTGGAAAAATCTTACTTTTAGAAATTCTATAGTCGGTCCGGACATCAATGAGAACGGTATCGGTCTTTTTCATTGGTTCATGAAGCAGAAGGAGGGTATAAATGGCTTTACCAGGGCTGTTTGGACTGGTGTAACTACGCTAACCTTGGCAAAGGCCATGGAACAGGCATTGGTCCAGAATCTGACAGGACTGTATAATCTGGTGAATAACCAAAGTATAACCAAATATGATTTGTTGTGTCTGTTCAATAAATATTTTCGTAACAATGAAGTTGTCATCAACCGGTCGGAAAGTCTGGTACTGGACAAAACGCTGATTTGTAGCCGGACAGATTTCAACTTTGTAGTCCCTACGTATGAGCAAATGGTCATTGAGATGAAAGAATGGGTTGACAGCCATAAAGAATTATATCCTTTATATTGAAAGCTTATGAGTAAATTGAAATTAATGACGATTCTTGGCACTCGTCCCGAGATTATCAAGATGTCGGCAATCATAAAGAAATGTGACAAATATTTTGATCATGTGTTGGTACACACAGGACAGAACTATGACTATACTTTAAACGAGGTGTTCTTCAAGGACCTTGGACTGCGCGAACCGGATTATTATTTGGGTGTAGTGGGTGAGAACATCGGTCAGACAATGGGCAACGTTGTATCCAAGAGTTATGAACTCATGGCTCAAGTAAGTCCCGATGCTGTAATTGTGCTTGGAGATACCAACAGTTGTTTGTCCATTATCTCTGCCAAACGTTTGAAGATTCCTATTTTTCATATGGAGGCGGGTAATCGTTGTAAGGATGAGAATCTCCCGGAGGAGGTAATCCGCCGTATTGTGGATGTCACCAGTGATGTGAACTTGTGCTACAGTGAACATGCACGTCGTTATATCCTTGATTCCGGCGTCAAGCCGGAGTACACTTATGTGGTCGGCTCGCCGATGCGTGAAGTCCTGGATGACAACATAGAACAAATCAATGCCAGCGATGTGCTTGAGAGGCTTGGGCTTGAGGAAAACAGATACATACTCTTGTCTGCCCACCGGGAAGAAAATATTGATATCGAAGCAAACTTCTTCAGCCTGATGAACGCTGTGAACGCCATGGCCGGAAAGTATGATATGCAGATTTTGTATTCATGCCATCCCCGTAGCAGGAAGTTCATAGAACAGCGCGGTTTTAAGTTTGACAGCCGTGTAATTCAGAGTCAACCCTTGGGCTTTCATGATTACAACCATTTGCAGCAGCATGCGTTCTGCGTGGTTTCGGATAGTGGTACCGTACCCGAAGAAGGTAGCTATTTCAAATTTCCGGCTGTCAGTATCCGTACGTCTACCGAGCGTCCGGAAGCCATGGATAAAGGCGTGTTCACTATAGGCTGTATTACTACAGAACAGGTTTTGCAGGCTGTGGATTTGGCGGTGGAAATGCATACGAATGGTGATGATGCACTTAATGTACCCGCATATGATGATAAGAATGTGAGCACGAAAGTTGTAAAACTGATTCAGAGCTATACGGGGATTATCAATAAGATGGTTTGGCGAAAATAAATTGACTATGAACATCCTTTTTCTAACAGTATCACGAATAACTAGTATAGTAAATAAAGGTATCTATTCTGATTTATTGCGATTGTTTATAAAAAACGGACATTCAATATATGTAGTATCACCTACAGAACGACGTTATGGGGAAAAAACAAGGCTGATAGACTCCAATGAAGCTAAAATACTGAATGTAAAGACACTCAATATTCAGAAAGCTAACTATATTGAAAAAGGCATTGGAATGTTACTTCTTGAAAGTCAGTATATGTTTGCCATTAATAGATATTGGAAAGATGTGAATTTTGATCTAATTCTATATTCGACACCACCAATCACATTGAATGGAGTTATATCACAATTAAAGAAGAAGTATAATGCATATACCTATTTAATGTTGAAAGATATATTTCCTCAAAATGCTGTTGATTTGGAATTCTTTTCTAAAACTAGTCTACTTTACAAAATGTTTAGGAGGAAAGAAAAAAGACTTTATCAAATTTCAGACTATATCGGATGTACATCACCTGGCAATATAGAATTTGTATTAAAGCATAATAAAGAGGTTGTTGCAAGTAAGTTAAATATTTGTCCTAATAGTGTAGAACTACAAGGGTTAGAACGTGGTGATAAAAATAAAAGTAAATTGCTTAAACGGCTAATGATTCCACCGACAAAAACACTCTTTATTTATGGAGGGAATTTGGGTAAACCACAAGGTGTTAATTTTTGCTACAAGTGATAGAGAAAAATGAATTTCGACAGGATTCTTTTATTATTGTAGTAGGTGGTGGTACTGATTATCCTATTGTCAGAGCTTGGTATGATAAATATAAGCCTAAGAATTCTGTTCTAATTTCATATTTACCTAAAACAGAATATGATGAAATCGTAAGTTTATGCGATGTAGGTTTAGTGTTTTTGGATAGACGTTTTACTGTCCCCAACACTCCATCTCGAATATTACCATACATGGAGTATAAAATGCCTATCTTGTTTGCTACTGATGCTGCTACTGATGTAGGGCAAATTGCTGAAGCAAATAACTTTGGTCTTTGGACAGTGAGTGGAAACTTGACTCAATTTATGGATATGATACAATATATGTCAGAGAATGAAGGGCGTCGTAAATCCATGGGAGAAGCTGGATACCAATTTCTAAAAGATAATTATACAGTAGAGCATAGTTATCGGGCTATCATGGAACGTTTCAAATAACTATAGACACTATGTTGGCTTAAAATTATGTTTACGGCGGTTGCCAAAATGAGCACTTCTGTGTATCTTGTGATTTGTAGGCGAATACTATTGATTAGGGATGTTGTATTGTGAATACCATATTGTCGGTAGTAGAGTTCTGATCCATTACTATTGAAATAATATGGAAACTGTTATTGCTGTATGTTGATAGTAGAGGCGCTTTGTTATAAGCAAGGGGCAGGTTTTCATTGTAGGGAGGTAAGTGCTGATTGAGGTATGGCACGCATTTATTGTTATTGAAGCAACAGTAATTGAGGTGAAGGATAAGGGGAAGCACTTCTTTTGAATGGTATTAAATTGTGGTAGTATGTATAAGTGTTGTTTCAAGCGTATAATTGATTTTTGTATAGCCTTTGTAGCACTGAGTGTTCTGTTTTTACCATTGATAATTGTTTCCTTGTGGCTTCGCTTTGCTAATAGAGGTGCTGGTATACTTTTCTTTCAAGAGCGACCGGGAAAAGAAGGAAAGATATTTCGAGTAATAAAGTTCAAGACGATGACTGATGAACGGGATACGAATGGCAATCTACTGCCAGATGCACAGCGCATGACTAAGGTGGGGCGGTTTGTTCGTTCTACAAGTATTGATGAATTGCCACAACTGATTAATGTACTGAAAGGGAATATGGCTTTGATAGGTCCCCGCCCTTTATTGCCTCAATACTTACCGCTTTATAGTAAAGAACAAGCTCGTCGTCATGAAGTCCGTCCGGGGATTACGGGGTGGGCGCAGGTGAATGGGCGTAATGCCATCAGTTGGTCAAAGAAGTTTGAATTAGATGTTTGGTATGTGGACCATTGTTCATTTTTGCTTGATTTGAAAATTATTTTTATGACAATAAAAAAAGTTTTTGTGAGAGAAGGTATCAATTCGGATACTTCGGCTACCATGGAAGCTTTTAATGGGTATAATTAATGAAGGATATTGCTATTTACGGTGCAGGTGGATTCGGTCGTGAAGTTGCCTGCTTACTAAGAAGAATCAATGAACAAGCCCCTCAATGGAACTTGATAGGTTTTTTTGATGATGATATTACATTGATAGGTACTCAGAATGAGTATGGGGAAGTATTGGGAGGTATTGAAGAACTGAATGGATGGAATAAAGAACTATCTATCGTAATTACTATTGGATCACCTCATGTTATTTCACTAATAGTTGAAAAAATTACTAACAATAAAATTTTGTTTCCTAATATCATTGATCCGACAGTTGATATTCTTGATGTTGCTAATATTAGATTTGGCAAGGGGAATGTAATATGTGCAAAATGTTTTATTAGTTGTCGTGTTGAACTAGGTAATTTTAATTTGCTTAATGTCGGCGTTGCTATAGGGCATGATTCAACTATTGGAGACTTTAATGTCATTATGCCTAACGTAAATATATCGGGTGGTGTATCTATTGGTAAGGAAAACATGCTTGGAGTAAAGGCGACCGTATTGCAATATTTGAAAATTGGCGACAATGTGAAGCTTGGTGCAAACAGCCTATTGATGCGGAATGCTAAGAATGACAATTTATATATTGGAATACCAGCCAAGTTGATGAGGTTATAATAATAATTGTAAATATAGAAAAATGGAAGTACAAGAATTTATTCAGAATTTTGCAGATTTATTTGATGATACAGATGTAAGTATTTTTAAGCTTGAAACAAAGTTTCGTGAATTGGATGAGTGGTCTTCATTGGCCGCATTGTCTGTAATGTCTATGATTGATGACGAGTATGATGTACAAGTCACAGCGAATGAGATGCGTAATGCAAATACTATTCAAGATTTGATAAACTTGATTGAAGAAAAAGCGTAGTAATATGGCATTTAATCCTTATTCTCTTGAAGGAAAAACAGTTCTTGTTACTGGTGCATCTTCTGGCATAGGTAAGGCTACAGCTATAGCTTGTTCGAGACTAGGTGCGCATGTAATTGTATCGGGTAGAAATTCTGAACGCTTACAAGAAACCTTTAGTGAACTAGATGGCGAAGGCCATTTACAAATTATTGCAGATTTGACAGATGAAGATCAGATTGCGCTTCTTGCAGAATTTGTACCACCATTGGATGGCTTTGTGAACAATGCAGGTGTCGGCAACAAGATACCGATAAACTTCATTAAGCGTGTCACTTTGCAGAATATATTGGATGTAAATACAATTGCTCCAATATTATTGAGTAGATATCTTTTAAAAAAGAAAAAACTGAAAAGAGGCGCTTCTATGGTCATTACGTCTTCTATTGCCGGTGTTTGTTCTGTAGATATTGGTAATACATTATATTCAGTATCAAAAAGTGCTGTTGATGGATTTATGAAGAATGCGGCAAAAGAGTTGGCAGAGAAAGGAATACGTGTGAATAGTGTAAATCCGGGAATGGTTGATACCCCAATTAATGATTATACTTCGGTATCTGAAGAACAAAAATTGGCAGATTTGACTAATTATCCATTAAAGCGTCATGGTAAACCTGAAGAAATAGCATACGCAATCATTTATCTTTTGTCTGATGCTGCTGCTTGGGTAACGGGTACAGCACTTAAGATAGATGGAGGTTATTCACTTTAAATCCCCTGAATGATATGGCATTCTTGACAATACCGCATGTAAAAATACGTGGAGTCGCTGCAGCTGTTCCCAAAGAAATTAAAGAGGTAAGTAAGTTGGATTGCTTCGCCGAAGGTGAAGCTGAAAAAACAATAGAACTGACAGGTATACGTGAGAGTCGACTTGCTCCGGAAGGAAAGGTCTGTTCTGATTATTGTATGGAAGCGGCAGAGCAGCTTATTTCCAAATTAGGATGGGAAAAGAATACTATTGACGCACTTATATATATATCAGTCTCCCGTGATTATATAGAACCCAATACGGCAACTGTAATTCAAGGTAAAATGGAATTACCTGATACATGCTATACAATTGATTTGCCCATGGCTTGTTCCGGATATTGTTATGGACTTTCTGTTATGGGCTCATTGCTTTCCTTGGGTTGTATGAAAAGGGCTTTGATGCTTGTAGGTGATACTCCATCTAAGATTATGTCACCGTTTGATAAAACTTTATGGCCTCTACATGGTGACGCTGGTACGGCAACTGCTCTTGAATATAGTCTGGATGCTAAACCTATGTTTTTTAATCTTATGAGTGACGGCAAACAGATGGAGGCTATAATAGCACCTGCCTCTGGTGTTCGAGAGCCTATTACTGAAGAAAGCTTAAAGATGATAGAAATAGGGGAAGGTATTGTTCGTAACCGGACTCATGTGGCAATGGATGGTATGGGGGTATTTGCCTTTACTATGTCTAAAGTACCAAAATGTATTAAAAATCTCTTGGAGAACTTCTGCATAGATGTTGATGAGGTTGATTATCTTCTTCTTCATCAAGCGAATCAGTACATTGATGAAAAGATTAGAAAAAAAATGCGTTTCTCTAAAGACAAGACTCCTTATTGTCTTGAAAAATTTGGTAATACAAGCAGTGGAACAATCCCTATGACGATGGTTACCAAAATCAGTGAGCAATTGAGGGGTGGTAAAAATAAACTTGTCATGAGCGGATTTGGAGCAGGTCTTTCTTGGGCTGCAGTATATGTTGAAACAGAATTTATAGAAGTTCTACCTTTAATAGAAATTTAATAAAATGAAGGAATTTGAAAATAAGGTGGTTTGCATCACAGGAGCTGATGGAGGCATAGGCAGGGAGATTACTAAAAAATTTGCGGTGGAAGGTGCTACATTTATCTTCTGTAGTTTGATGGAAACACCGCAATATAATGAGTTTCTTGCTTCACTTAAGAAAATATATAATGTAGAGTACCATCCCTTTTACTTTGATTTCTCTGATGAAGAATCAATTAAGGTAGCACTAAAAGAAATAAAATCTTTGAAATTAAAGATTAATGTACTGATAAATAATGCAGGGATACCTCATTTGGCAATTCTTCCATTCACTAAGATGTCGGATGTCAAAAAAGTGTTTCAAGTAAATTATTTTGCGCAGTTACAGATTACTCAAGGACTGCTTGGGTGCTTGGCAAGGGATGGCGAAAGTGTCATTTTAAATGCTGCATCTATTGCTGGAATTGATGGAGATATAGGTAACGTTGTATATGGTGCAACAAAGGCTTCAATGATACTATTTACAAAAGTATTGTCAAAGGAGTTGGCTTCAATGAATATCCGTGTGAATGCTGTTGCTCCAGGGCTTACAGATACTGCATTTGCAAATGCAATGGGAGATAAAGCTAAAGCTTCTATGGAAGAAATCTCTGCTATGCACAGAATGGCTACTCCCCAGGAAATAGCAAACATATATTATTTCCTTGCATCAAAAGAAGCTTCGTTCATTAATGGGCAGGTTGTTCGCGTGGATGGAGGTGTAAAATAAGTATAACAATTTTTTAATAGTAAAAAATGAACGTAAAAGAAAAAGTATTTGAGATTGTAGCTTCTGTCTGTGAAACGGAAGTATCCAATGTTAATGAGAATAGTACAATCGGTGATTTTCCCCAATGGGATTCTATGGGACATTTGACAATCCTTTCTAATGTAGAAGAGGCCTTTGCTATCAATTTTGAGCCGGAAGAGATGATGGATCTGGAAGATGTCCATGATATCATAGCAGCTGTGGAGGAAAAGTTGTAATAATTATGGTGATAGAGGAAATCATATATCGGCATTCAATTACTTCTCCCGAAAAGACGGCCGTCATTTCGGGGGAAGTGACTGTCTCTTATCGTGTCTTGTGGAACAATATCAAGCATACGGCTGCCTATTTCATTTCTAAGGGAGTGGGAAAGGGTGACCGGATCATTGTTTCTGCAAGTAAAAATATAGATTTCATTTATGTCTATTTTGGAGCGCATCTGGCAGGGTGTACTTGTGTTCCGATTGATCCGGAGACCAATGTAACCCGTCTGGAAAGGATCATTGATTGTGCAGCACCTTCCATGATTATCGGCGAGCTACGCAATAAAGGGGGACATGAGGTGCTTCCGTTCACAGAGATAGGATCCGATAAGGATTTTGATGTAGTTTTTCCTCAAGAGAGGGATATTGCCGACCTTCTGTTTACTACCGGTACCACCGGTATGCCCAAAGGGGTGGTTTTGTCCTACTCCAACCAATTGTCCGCTGTAAATAATATAAATACTTTCATAGGGAATAATTCCGAAGATGTTGAATTGCTGGCTTTGCCTATCAGTCATTCTTTCGGCTTGGGCCGGCTGAGATGTGTACTGGCTAAAGGCGCCACTCTAGTCCTCTTGGGCAGCTTTGCCAGCATGAAGAGATTTTTCGGTGAGATAGAAAGATGCAGGGTCACGGGGTTTGGTATGGTGCCTGCCAGCTGGGCCTATATTGCCAAGATGAGTGCGGATAGGATTGCCCGATATGCCTCCCAATTGAGGTATATAGAGATAGGCAGTGCATTTATGCCGAAAACTGAGAAAGAGAGATTGATGCGTCTGTTGCCTGATACCAAGATATGTATGCACTATGGGTTGACCGAAGCTTCGAGAAGCGCTTTTATCGATTTCCATACCGATATGGAACATTTGGATTCAGTGGGCAAGTCTTCTCCCGGTACGGAGATTGTCGTTTGTGATGAACAAGGAAATTTACTTGCGGCAGGGCAGGAGGGCGAGTTGTGCGTAAAGGGCGGGCATGTGTGTGCTGGCTATTGGGGAGTATCAGAAGATATCTTCAGGAATGATTTTTATAACGGCTATTTCAAAACCGGAGATTGGGGCTACATTGATTACTCCGGCTATATATATCTAAAAAGCCGTAAAAAGGAGATTATCAATGTCGGTGGGAAAAAAGTCAGTCCGATTGAGGTCGAAGAGGCCTTGAACTCCATTCCGGGTATTGAGGAGTCTGCATGCATCGGTGTGCATGATGATGTGATGGGAGAAGTCGTGAAGGCTTTCATCGTTGGCTGCCTGACGGAAGAGGATGATGAAAGGGTCCGGAAAGAGATGGGGGCTCTGGTGGAGAATTATAAGATACCGGTCTATCTGGAACATATTGATAGTATCCCCCGAACAACATCGGGCAAGATACAACGGTTATTATTGAAATGATTATGAATGAACGAAGCATAGTTGAAGAACTGTTGAACAGACCTCCTTATGATGGGAGTGAAGAATGTGATAATTTGTTTATGGAAGCTCTGCGTGATGAGCTTGTTTTCCACTATGAGCACAATGATATGTATCGGCATTTTTGTGAGAGGAAGAACTTTAATCCCCATGAGCCGATTCATTCGGTGGATGAACTTCTGCCAGTGGCCGTCAGTGTGTTCAAGGAATTGGGATTCAACCTGAATTCAGTTCCCCGGGAAGAGCTGACTTTGGCATTACAGTCCTCTGCCACTTCAGGAATACCGAGTACCGTAGTCATTGATAAGATAACAGCAAAAAGACAAGGTAAAGCAATGGTAAAGGTGGTCAGTGAATTCATTGGCAAAGAGAGGAAACCTTTCCTGATTATGGATATTGATCCCCGTTCTGCCTCCAGAAAATTGCTTGGAGCGAGATTTGCCGCGGTGACCGGGTATCTTAAATTTGCGAGTAAAGTCGGTTATTTCCTGAAAGCGGATGAGAACGGTCTCTCATATTTTGATGTGGAAGGCATTCAGGCATTTATAAAAGAATTGCCATCCGGACAGCCTGTTGTGGTTTTTGGATTCACTTATATATTGTATCAACATGTATTGAAGTCAATACTGGAATCAGATGTGAGACTGCATTTGCCTGAAGGTTCCAAGATAATCCATATTGGCGGTTGGAAAAAATTGGAAAGTGAGAAAATAAGCAAAGAACTTTTTAATGAGCAATTAGCGCGATGCTTTGGCATTTGTCCGGAAGATGTCATCGACATTTATGGATTTACAGAGCAGATGGGGTTGAATTATCCGGATTGTGCCTGTGGCTGTAAGCATGCCTCTTCTTATGTGAAAGTCCTGGCCCGCGATACCGTTACAAGAAGTGTCCTTCCGGCGGGAAAGGAAGGGATGCTTGAATTTATAACTCCTATTCCTCATTCTTATCCGGGCAATGTGGTATTGACAGATGATATCGGCATTCTGGAAGATTCACCTTGTCCTTATGGACGTCCGGGACAGAGGTTCCGTATTGTCGGACGGTTGAAGAAAGCGGAGGTCAGAGGATGTGGGGATATTCTTTCCTCCAAGTTGGTGTTTCAACAGAAAGAAGGGACGGAAATAAAGTCGGACTCTCATCTGGACATTCAATATTTTAGGGGAACTTTGAAAGGGAATACGGGAGAGGAGCGGCTGCAGGGTATTATTTCTTGTCTGAATGATAAACTGGACTGGCTCCGGCAGCAACCGGTCGAGGCACTGATTGGCATCATTGGTGAAGTCTCAAAGAAATGGCTGTCCGATGAACGTTTTTCCTTTTTGAAGGACAAAGGCTTGCTGTTCTTGTCGAATTGGTGTGAAGCGTCTCATTTAAGGCAGATAGCCGAAGAGGGGCTGAGGGGAAATATGAGGTATTGCGATACCTTCTTGCATTTTCCAAATTCTTCAAAACATTTCTTGAAGGCAAATTCGCGAGGACTGGCTTGTCATTGGATGGCAGGCAATGTACAAATATTAGGTGTGTTTGCCTTGGTCCAATGTATCATAACTAAAAATGTGAACTTATTAAAGGTCTCTGCCAAGGATGACGGTGTGTTCCGTGCGCTTTTGAATGCGTTTGAAGGAGTTACTTATACAACTGAGGATGGCTATACACTTGAAGGTTCGGCTCTGATGGATACTGTGGCTGTTGTATATTTCTCGAGAGATGCAAAAAAAATGGGAGAGTTGATGTCCGGGGCTGCCCAGGTCAGAATTGCATGGGGAGGGAAAGAGGCGGTTGAGACGGTGGCAAAGTATCCTTCGATGATTGACTGTGAGACAGTTGTTTTCGGCCCCAAATTGTCTTATGCGGTAATTGCTAGGGAGGAGCTGTCATCGGAGCATGCTGCGAAGAAATTGGCAAGACGGGTGTCGGTAGATGTATCTGTTTTTGACCAGTCCGGTTGTGCATCACCTCATAATCTTTATATTGAGACAGGAGGAATAGTTACTCCTGAACGTTTCTGTGAAATTTTAGCGGAGGCATTTCCAAAAACGGAAGCCCAAATTCCTAAACCATTCATGTCTCCGGAACAGATATCTGCTGTTCACTCGTCCAGGGGAGTGTATGATTTTAAAGGTAGAGTTTGGGGAAGTGATACGATGTCATGGACAGTACTCTATTCAGAGGACAATGAACTTTGTAAGCCAGTGTATTCACGTGTGCTTATGGTACATCCGGTGGATCACATAAATGATGCATTGGTACATGTTCAGGATTATATCCAGACGATTGGCATTGCCGCTCCTGAAGATAAGGCCATTGATTTTGCAAATAAGGCTACAATGGCAGGTGTTGCCCGATGCCCTTTGATAGGCAGGATGTTGAACTTTGAAATGCCGTGGGATGGACTGTTTCTGATTGACAGATTGGTCAGATGGAATACCTTGGGCGGCCCTCTTTGTTGACGGGCAAAGTGGAAATGATTGAGATTGTTCGGATTGTCAATTCTGTATTTGAATCAAATACCTATTTGGTAATAAGCAGGAATTGCGACTTGTGTTTTTTGATTGATTGTGGGGATTCTGCCCCTATAATTGAGAACATAAACAATCGGGGATTACATTTGAAAGGTATTTTCATTACTCATTCCCATTTTGATCATATATATGGCTTGGACTCCATCATTGATGAATATCCGGAAACTCCCATCTATATCTCTGCTTTGGGAAAGGAAGGCTTGTACTCCGATAAATTGAATTTATCGCGCTATAGTTTGTGCCCTTATGTATTTCAACATTATAGTGTCATGAAAGAACTGAAAGAAGGGGATACTGTATATTTATATGGAAGTGCTGGAGTGGAAGTTTATGAGACTCCCGGTCATGATAGAAGTTGCCTGACTTACAAGTTTGGCAATTGTTTGTTTACAGGTGATGCGTTTATACCAGGGCTAAAGGTGTCCGCTTCATTTCCTAACAGCAATAAAGTATCCGCAGAACTATCCCGACAACGTATTCTTTCTTTATCGAAGGGATGCCGTTTATATCCCGGTCATGGTGAGAATTATGAGAACTTTCAGCCGGAAGTATATTTATAGACTATTTTATTGGTTATTTATCCCCTATTATGTGAGGCGGAAGAGTTCTTCTTCTGTCGAATGAACCTGATTTATTTTACAAAGAAATGGATAAGAGAATATATCTTTGCCTCGCCCACATGAGCGGCAAGGAGATGGGCTTCATACAAGAAGCCTTTGATACCAACTGGGTTGTTCCTCTCGGACCGAACGTGAATGCCTTCGAGCAGGATTTGGAACGCTTCATTGGGCGGAATAAAAAGGTGGTGGCTTTAAGTGCCGGTACTGCTGCTGTGCATCTGGCCCTGCTTGCTTGCGGAGTTGCTCAAGGTGATGAAGTGATAGTACAGAGCTTCACTTTTTGTGCCTCTTCCCATCCGGTGACCTACCTTGGTGCCACTCCGGTATTCGTGGATTCTGAGGCTGATACATGGAACATGGACCCGGTTCTTCTGGAGCAGGCTATCAGGGACCGTATCGACAAGACCGGCCGAAAGCCCAAAGCGATTGTTCCGGTGGCTTTGTATGGGATGCCCTACAAGATAGACCAAATCATGTCGGTGGCAGATAAATATGATATTCCGGTCATAGAGGATGCCGCCGAAGGCTTTGGAAGCAAGTTTGACGGGCAAGTCCTCGGAACTTTTGGCAAATATGGTGTGCTTTCCTTCAATGGCAACAAGATGATAACCACCAGCGGTGGCGGTGCTTTGATTTGCCCTGATGAAGAGTCCAAACGTGAGATAATGTTCTATGCTACCCAGGCCCGTGAGTCCTATCCCTACTACCAGCATGAGCGTATAGGCTATAATTATAGGATGAGTAACATTTGTGCGGGAATCGGCCGCGGTCAGATGACGGTGGTGGATGAGCATATAGCGCACCATAAGCATCTGTGCGGTCTGTATCGTAAGTTGTTGGCCGATGTGGAGGGAATCACGCTTCATGAGAATCCTTCCGGACGCTATGATAGTAATTATTGGCTGAACACGGTACTGCTTGACGGGAATCTGCATGTGAGAGGTGAGGAGGATGCCTATCGTGAGACAGTGAAAGGTGCTGTAGGTGGTGCCGCCGGTGTTACGCATGAGTCAGTGAATGCCCATACTTCTTGTGAGCCTAACCGTAATGTAGAGGCCATGCGTGTTTGCTTGGATAAAGCCGGTATCGAGAGCCGTCCCTTATGGAAGCCCATGCATCTTCAGCCGGTTTATTCGGCTAATCCTGCCTATGTGAATGGTGTCAGTGAGGGCTTGTTCAAACGTGGTCTTTGCTTGCCGAGTGGTCCTTATGTGACGGATGAGGATGTGAGATACATAGTGAATGAAATGAAGAAGAGTATACTATGAAACTACATAGTATCAATTTTTTATGAACTAATTTCAGAAAACAGCTTCAGTGGGGCTGTTTTCTTTGTTTATAGGCATATTTGAGATAGTTACCGAGAAGTCTTCCCTGACTTCGGGGGATGTCCATAATGTGATCCTCTGTGCTAGAGAGTCATAGTTGTGTGTTGCCACTCTTACTTGAATAACCGTTCTTTGGTGGTGAATAATAACCAATAAACGTTTATCAATTATGGCAGTAGTAGCTTATTTAAGAGTAAGTACAGAAAAACAGTTTTTAGAGAATCAGCGCGAGGAAATTATACGCTTCGCGGAAAAGAATGGGTTGAGCATCGACAGATGGTACATGGAGACGGTCAGCGGAAAAGTGAGTAGCAAAGAGCGTAAACTGGCGGGCTTGTTGGACCGGATGAAACCGGGAGACTCCTTGATTATAACGGAGATTTCGCGGCTTAGCCGGACACTGCTGGAGATAATGACCATTCTTAACTCCTGCATCAAAAGGGGAGTGGTGCTGTACAGTACCAAAGAGGGGTATGTGTTCCAGAATGACATCAATAGCAAAGTGCTGGGATTTGCTTTTGGACTGATGGCCGAGATAGAGCGTAATCTGATTTCCATGCGCACCAAAGAAGCCTTGGAACGACGGAGGAAAGAAGGAAAACATCTGGGCAGGAAGAAAGGGGACACACCCAAAATGAAGATACTCTATGCGAACAAGAGGAAACTTGTGAGGGAGCACCAAAGAGGAGAGTCGTGTGCCGAGCTTGCCCGACAGATGGGAGTGTCACGGACTACGATGTTCCGTTTTCTGAGACGTTATTGAGCAATTCGGCTAAACGAAGGTGTCAAAGGTGGGATTCCTTTTGACACGCTTCGTGTGGGCTACTTATTCGGCTGATACTTCTTTCTTTTCCTTCCACTCTTTCCCGCGCTTGTGCAGGTTTTTCAGCTCGAATGACAGCATGATACGGAAGAAGCCTATAATCAGGAATGCAAACGAAATCATGTACACGGCGTAAAGGGCACCTACTGCCGGTTGCCACAAGATGATGAGCGAGCAGATGACGGCAAGAATACCGAAAGCAACATACCATCCCCAGTCTCTTGTTCCGTATCTTTTGAGGTCCATGGCATAGCCTACGGATGAGAAGCCGCGGAACATCAGCCAGAAGGCGATGATGAATGGAATGACTTCCATGCTGAGCATCGGGTAGGCTATCAGGTAGAATCCCAGAATCATGTCGATGATGCCTCCAGCCAGATACCATCCCCAACTGGATACCCTTCTACGGTTACTTACTGCAAAGGATATTTCCAGCAGACCGCTGAACAACATGGAGACGCTGAACAGAATGCTCAATACCGCATACCCGCTGAGAGGGGAGAACATCAGGCTTATAGCCACTATTACATAAAGAATACCAAGAATGAGTGAAATCCACCAATTCTTTACTTCCTGCTGAAGTTCGTCAAAAATAGTTTTCATGTGAATTTAATTTTTTAAGTGATTATCATTAATTCGTCCGTAGAATAACAGTTTATCTGGAAAAAAGTTTCGGGTGAACTTTTTCTGTATGTAATTTGTTATGTATACATATAATTTGATAAAACTATGGCTACAACAAAATTTAAAGGACAACCGGTAAAGGTTATCGGTGAATTTATAAAGGTGGGCTCTGTTGCCCCCGATTTCGAATTGGTAAAAACAGATTTGTCTTCATTCTCTTTGAAGGAACTGAACGGGAAGAATGTTATTTTGAATATTTTCCCCAGCCTTGACACTGGTGTGTGCGCTACTTCTGTACGTAAGTTCAACAAACTGGCTGCCGGCCTGCCCGATACGGTAGTGTTGGCAATCTCCAAGGATTTACCTTTTGCACATGCACGTTTCTGTACAACGGAGGGTATTGAGAATGTGATTCCTTTGTCTGATTTCCGTTTCTCCGATTTTGATGAAAACTACGGGGTACGCATGGCCGACGGACCGCTTGCCGGTTTGCTGGCACGTTCGGTAGTGGTTATCGGTAAGGATGGAAAGATTGCCTATACGGAATTGGTACCTGAAATTACGCAAGAACCTGACTATGATAAAGCTATTGCAGCTGTAAAGTAGAAAGTTTGGATTTGGGATAAGCAATAAAAAGCGGTGGACAGAATTTATCATGCTGTCCACCGCTTTTTTATTATCATACCGTTTTCTTTTTTATTTCTTCTTCATGCCTTTATAGATGAAGAATGCCACGATGAGTACGCCGATGCCGATAAATACATAACCTATCTCATGGCTGTATTCCGTTACTTTGGCAAGCAGCTGTTCCTCGTTCTCAATGCCGGGTACTGTGGACAAGTAATAGCCGATAAAAGCCAGGATGGAATTCCAAAGGCCTGCACCCAAGGTGGTGTACAGCAAGAAAGTTCCCAGCTTCATGCGTGCCAGACCGGCAGGGATGGATATCAACTGGCGAACAGCAGGTATCAGGCGGCCGACAAAGGTTGATACGGCTCCATGCTTATCGAAGTATTCCTCCGCATGCTGCACTTTGGCTTCGTCGATGAGGCACATGTGCCCGAAACGGCTGTTGGCAAACTTGTAAATGATGGGGCGTCCCAGCCATTTTGCCAGATAGTAGTTTATCAATGCTCCGATATTTGCCCCTATGGTTGCAAACAATACCACCAGATATATATTCATGTTGTCATTGTTGGCGGCTTTCCAAGCGGCAGGAGGGACTACAACTTCCGAAGGGAAGGGAATAAACGAACTTTCAATGGCCATCAATAAAGTGATGGTCCAGTAATTGAGGTGGTCGAGACACCATTGGATAAAGGCTACTGATTCCATTTGCTAGATTAGTGGTATATAATTACTGTTATTGTAATGCATTGAAAATATTCTTCATTACTAGGGCCAGCTCTTCCTGATTATCTTCTTGTAGTATCTGTTGCAATTTGTCCAGCTCTTCCAGCCTGAACGGATGTTCGCACAGCTGGTTGTACTTCATGAAGTTCTCTTTGTCTTTGAGCAGCATATACAGAGAGGTCAGCCTTTCGTTGATACCTTCAAAGTCCGGTTCCATCTCTTTGACATGTTCAAAGGCCAGCTTGGCATAGCTTAGTTGTCCTATCTCCATGCTACACATGCCTATTTCGTGCCAGGTATCTGCATAGGGGGCATACTCTAAGGCTTTGGCCCATTTTTTCACACCTTTCTCATACTCACCTTCTTCCATGTAGATGCGCCCCTCAATCAGATACGGGTCTATCTCTTCGGGTGCCAAGTCGTATGCTTTTTTACAATATTGGTGGGCTTTGCGCTTTTTTCCCATCTTGTGCAGGCATAGGGCCGCATTGGCATAAAGGGAGGGCAAGGCGAAGTCATGGCTGTCTTCGGCCGTTATGGCTTTTTCCAGATAGTCGTATCCTTCTTTCCACTCTCCTTTGGAGGTTTTGTTCAGGCCGATGAAGGTGTTGATGAAACCGTGGGAGACGAGATGGAACTTTTCGGCTTGCAGGTAGTTCTCCATGGCACTTTCCTCATTTCCCAATTGGAAGAAGGAATGTCCTTTCATCAGGTAGGCATCGGCAAACTCGTCATCGGCCACCGTGGCATAGTCGCATGCTTCGATTGCTTTGTCGAACATCTGCTGGTCAAAGTAGCAACGGGCCAGTCCAAACCAGTAAGGAGCCGAATACGGATTCTTGTCAATCAGCTTATTGAAGAAGAAGGTGGCTTTTTCAAACAGTCCCTGGGCATAGTAACAATCGCCGGTGACGGCAAGGTAGGCTTCTTCTTCGGCATATTTTTCGAGTCCGCGCGTCAGCCATGTCAATGCTTTTTCCGGGAATCCCATGTCGATGTACATATAGGATACATCAACGATATTGGCCAGGTCGTCCTTATCGTCTATGCTGTCGAGTATCGCTTCCGCTTCTTCTTCTTTGCCTTCGCCCAACAGTAGGTTGGCTTTCAGCACTTTCACTTCGGAAGATTCTTCGGCAATCCGTTCCAATATATCTTTGGCTTGCTCTTTATGCTGGGTGTCGAGGAACAAGTATGCCTGTTCCACCAGCAGAGCCGTATTATCCGGATGTATTCCCAAGCCATACTCTACGACCTCGGTAGCCATGGCATATTTATGATGCACGGCATACCAGTCTGCGAGGTCGGCTAAGTCGTCTGCGTCTAGATAGATGGTTCTGTTCTCTGCTTTGGCAGCTTCATATTGTTCTGCCATTTCTTGCAGTTCTTTGTCTCTTCCGGACAGCAGGTTTTTTTTACTCATATTCTTATTTATTGATTTTACCCCAAACGTCTTTCAGACCTACAGTACGGTTGAATACCATTTTTTCTGGCGTAGAATCTTTGTCAACATTAAAATAACCGATACGTTGGAACTGCAGGTAGGAGAGGGGCTGCATGCCGGCAGCGTACTTCTCGATGTAGCAGCAGGGCAGCACATTCAGGGAGTCGGGGTTGATCATCTCTTTCATGGCTGTCAGTGCGTCGCAGTTCTTCGCTTCGCGGATGGCGGCAAGCTCGTCGCGCGGGTTCTCCACTTTCCACAGACGGTCGTAGAGACGTACTTCTGCTTCGAGGCAGTGGGCACAACTTACCCAGTGGATGGTGCCTTTCACCTTACGGTTGGCTCCGGGCAGACCGCTCTTGGTATCGGGGTCGTATTCGCAATATACTTCGGTGATTTCACCGGCATCGTTCTTCTTGCAGCCGGTACACTTCACGATGTACGCGTTCTTCAGACGTACCTCTTGTCCCGGTGTCATGCGGAAATATTTCTTCGGAGCATCTTCCATGAAGTCGTCGCGCTCCATCCAAAGTTCGCGGCTGAATTCGATGACGTGGTTGCCTTCTTCGGGATGTTCGGGGTTGTTGACGGCTTCCATCTCTTCCACTTGCCCTTCGGGATAGTTGGTGATGATAAGCTTCACCGGATTCAGTACGGCAGATACGCGGGTGGCGCGGTCGTTCAAGTCCTCGCGCACGGCGCTTTCCAGCAGGGCGAATTCATTGAGCGCATCGTAGGTTGTATATCCTATTTTGTCGATGAACTTATGAATGGACTCCGGAGAGTATCCCCTACGGCGGAAACCGCAGATGGTCGGCATGCGGGGGTCGTCCCAACCGTTTACCAGACCTTCCTTGACCAGAGTCAGCAGGTTGCGCTTGCTCATCAGCGTATAGCTGAGGTTCAGTTTGTTGAACTCATACTGATGGGGGCGGTTATCGTCGAGGTCTTTGCCTTCCTTCACCCAGTCCACGAAGAGATCGTAGAGTGGACGGTGGGGCACAAACTCCAGTGTGCAGAGCGAGTGTGTCACGCCTTCGAAGAAGTCGCTTTGCCCGTGGGCGAAGTCGTACATCGGATAAGCCTTCCAAGTGGTGCCCGTGCGATGGTGCGGATGCTTCACTACACGGTAGATGATAGGGTCGCGGAAGTGCATGTTGGGGCTTGCCATGTCTATCTTGGCACGGAGCACCATGGCACCTTCCTCAATCTCGCCGCTGTTCATCTTCTGGAACAAATCCAGTGTTTCTTCGATAGGACGGTTGCGGTAGGGACTTTCCACACCGGGCTGGGTGGGAGTTCCTTTCTGGGCGGCAATCTGCTCGGAAGTCTGTTCGTCGATGTATGCCTTGCCCTCTTTGATGAGGCGGATAGCGAAGTCCCACAATTGCTGGAAATAGTCGGAAGCGTAATATTCGTTACCCCATTTGTAGCCCAGCCACTGGATGTCTTCCTTGATGGCTTCTACATATTCCACATCTTCTTTGGTGGGATTGGTGTCATCGAAACGCAGGTTGCAGACACCGCCGTGTGCGGCGGCAATACCGAAATCAAGGCAGATGGCCTTGGCGTGTCCGATGTGGAGGTAACCGTTTGGTTCGGGCGGGAAGCGTGTCTGTACTTTTCCCCCGTTTTTACCCTCTTTCAAATCGTTTTCTACTATTTGCTCAATGAAGTTCAAGCTCTTTTTTTCGCTTGTTTCTTCGCTCTTTATTTCTGCCATAATGTTACTATTTTCGTATCGTGGGGACAAAGATAGGGTAAAAAAATGAAGAATGAAGAATGAAGAATGAAGATTTATTCTTTATGTACCGGGATATATCCGCTCTCTTTGATGATTTTCTGTCCTGCGGCAGACAAGATGAAATCGAGCAGAGGGGCTACGACCGAGGCGTTTTTTCGGTTATAATAATAGTATAGCGGGCGTACTATCGGATAAGTCTTATTGATGGCATTCTCCAGCGTGGGAGCGGCATAATGCTGCCCGTCGTATGAAACGGCGAGTGTCTTGATACGCGGTGATACATAGGCTAGACCCACATATCCGATGGCTCCGCGAGTTTGGCTGACGGATTGGATAATGGCTCCCGTGGCAGGCATGGAGAGACTGCTGCTCATGTAGTTCTTGTTTTTCAGTACGCTTTCCTTGAAGAACTCGTAGGTACCGGAGGAAGTCTCGCGGGAGTAGACTACGATTTTGCGGTCGTCTCCGCCCACTTGCTGCCAGTTGGTGACTTTGCCCCGGAAGATATCTTCCAGTTGTTGGCGGGTCAGTTGTTTCACTGGGTTGGAGGGGTGGACCACTACGGCAAGGGCATCGTAGGCGATGGGAACTTCTGCCAAGTCTTCTCTGGCGGCTTTGGCCTTCATCTTTTCGCTGAACTTGATGGCGCGGGAAGCCATGGCGATGTCCGTGGTCTGGTCCAGCAGGGCTGAAATACCGACACCGGTTCCGCCGCCGGTCACGGTGACACGGGCAGAGGGGTTCAGGGTCATAAAGCGTTCGGCGGTCTGCTGCGCTATGGGGAGCACGGTGTCGCTGCCTTTGATGCGTTGCGCCTGCATGCCGGTGGTGGCTGTCAGTGCGAGGAGTAGAAGTAATTCTCTTGTCTTCATAAAACACATGATGCAAATTGGGTAAACAGATAATGCAATTGGGGCAAACACATGATGTAAACCGATGGTATGCATCATGTAATCTGGCTCAACGCATGATGCAAATTAAGGCAATGGATATTACAAGTGTGTTACATGGGGTGTACTTTAAGTCGTTGTAATGGTTTTGTAACACGTTTGAAACATTTCTTTCAAACGTTAGTCACACTACCTTAACATCCGGTCCGTTCCTTTGCATACAGAAATCAATAGGCAACATGAAAAAGATTTTTGAGAAGATTGTAGAAGGTATACTGGCTTGTAGCGGCTTTGTGACGAGTCTTACCATCGTACTTATCGTCGTGTTCCTCTTTTCCGAAGCGCTAGGCTTGTTCAGCAGCAAGGTGATAGAAGAAGGGTATGTATTGGCTTTGAATAAGGAGAATCGGGTGGGCGAACTGACTCCGGCACAGATAAAGGATGTCTTTGATGAAGAGCTGACAAACTGGAACGAAGTGGGAGGGGAGGACCTTCCTATCCGCCTTTTCCGTTTGGAGGACATCACACTGTATTATACGGAAGAGCAGTTGGGCGCTTCCTACGAAAATGCAGGTGCCTGCATTACGGAGCTGGTGGAGCGTACGCCTGGCATTATAGCCTTTGTACCGCAGCAGTTCATTGTCCGTCCGGACTCGGTGCATCTGCTGAAAGACAACACCATTTCGGTGAAGGACGTCTTTGCCGGTGCCGAATGGTTTCCCACGGCAACACCTGCTGCGCAGTTCGGCTTTTTGCCGCTCATTACGGGGACGCTGTGGGTCAGTCTGTTTGCCATCCTCTTTGCATTGCCGTTTGGTCTGTCGGTGGCAATCTATATGTCGGAGGTAGCCAATTCCCGGGTAAGGAATCTGCTGAAGCCCATCATTGAGTTGCTGAGTGGCATACCGTCGGTGGTCTACGGCTTTTTCGGCTTAATTGTCATTGTGCCGTTTTTGCAGCAGGTGTTCAACTTGCCGGTAGGCGAGAGCGGGCTGGCGGGCAGTATTGTGCTTGCCATTATGGCGTTGCCCACCATCATAACGGTGACAGAAGACGCGATGAGGAATTGTCCCCGCGCCATGCGCGAAGCCAGCTTGGCACTGGGAGCATCGCAATGGCAAACTATATATAAGGTGGTGATTCCTTACTCCATTTCGGGCATCACCTCCGGGGTGGTGTTAGGCATCGGCCGTGCGGTGGGCGAGACGATGGCTGTGCTGATGGTGACAGGCAACGCCGCCGTCATTCCCCATACCATCCTGGAACCGCTGCGCACCATTCCGGCAACGATTGCCGCCGAACTGGGCGAGGCGCCTGCCGGCGGACCTCACTACGAAGCATTGTTCCTGCTGGGTGTTGTGCTGTTCTTCATCAGTTTATTGATAAACTTCACGGTGGAAGCGGTTTCGCCAAGACGAAAATAAAAGAAGATAGATATGGTCAATAGAAAGCATCTTTCGCAAAACGTGGCATTCGGCTTGTTCCGTCTGTTGAGCCTAAGTGTGGTGGGGATTCTTTTTGCAATCCTCGGCTTCATTATATATAAAGGTATAGGAGTTATCGATTGGGAGTTCCTCACTACGGCTCCTACCAACGGTATGACTGCCGGCGGAATCCTTCCTGCCATTGTAGGTACGTTCTGCTTGATGGCGGGCAGTGCTTTATTTGCCTTTCCGGTGGGAGTGATGAGCGGTATTTATATGAATGAGTATGTGCCGAAAGGCTGGGTAGTACGCTTCATACGGATGATGACGAATAATCTGAGCGGCATCCCTTCCATCGTGTTCGGTCTGTTCGGCATGGCACTGTTCGTCAACTATATGGATTTTGGAGACAGCATCCTGGCAGGTTCGTTGACACTGGGCTTGCTGAGTCTGCCTTTGGTTATCCGCACCACGGAAGAAGCACTGAAAGCCATCCCCGACAGCATGCGCGAAGGAAGCCGCGCGTTGGGAGCCACCAAGCTCCAGACCATCTGGCATGTCATCCTGCCGATGGGAATGCCCAATATCATCACTGGACTGATTCTGGCGCTGGGGCGCGTTTCGGGCGAGACGGCACCCATCCTTTTCACCTGTGCCGCCTACTTCCTGCCGCAACTGCCGACCGGTATCTTCGACCAGTGCATGGCGCTTCCTTATCACCTCTACGTCATCTCTACCAGCGGCACCGATATGGAAGCGCAGCTTCCTATTGCCTACGGCACGGCACTGGTGCTGATACTCATTATCCTCCTGGTGAACCTGCTGGCGAACGCCCTGCGGAAATACTTTGAGAAGAAGATTAAGACGAATTGAAAACATATACAATAGGTATGAAGAACAAGATAGAAACCCGTGACGTGAACTTCTGGTATGGCGATTTCCATGCCCTGAAAGGCATCAGCATGGACATTGAGGAGAAGTCTGTGATAGCCTTCATCGGTCCCTCGGGCTGTGGAAAGTCTACCTTCCTGCGCCTGCTGAACCGCATGAATGATTTGATTCCCGACACCCGTCTGACCGGCGAGATACGCATTGACGGACAAGACATCTATGGAAAAGGAGTGCAAGTGGATGAACTCCGCAAGAACGTGGGCATGGTGTTCCAGCGCCCCAATCCTTTCCCAAAAAGCATCTTCGAGAACGTTGCCTACGGACTCCGTGTAAATGGCATCACCGATAACGCTTTCATCCGTCAGCGGGTGGAAGAAACCCTGAAAGGCGCCGCCCTTTGGGACGAGGTGAAGGACAAGCTGAAAGTCTCCGCCTACGCCCTCTCCGGCGGTCAGCAGCAACGTCTCTGCATAGCCCGTGCCATGGCGGTGTCTCCTTCGGTCCTGCTGATGGACGAGCCGGCATCCGCCCTCGACCCCATCTCCACTGCCAAGGTGGAAGAGCTTATCCACGAGTTGAAGAAGCAGTACACCATCGTCATCGTTACCCACAACATGCAGCAGGCAGCGCGTGTCAGTGATAATACGGCTTTCTTCTATATGGGGCGGATGGTGGAGTTTGGAGATACCCGGAAGATATTTACGAATCCCGACAAGGTGGAAACGCAGAACTACATCACGGGACGCTTCGGGTAGCGGATTGTTCCATACAAGCAAAAATAAGTTGTACAAAAGTAATCTTAAAATAGAAACATTATGGTGAAGTTTATCGAATCTGAACTCGTCTTGCTGAAAAAGGAAATAGACGAAATGTGGACCCTGGTATATAATCAGCTCGACCGTGCAGGTGATGCCGTGCTTACGCTGGACCGGGAGCTAGCTCAGCAGGTATTGGTGCGCGAACGTCGCGTCAATGCTTTCGAACTGAAAATAGACAGCGACGTGGAGGACATCATTGCCCTTTACAACCCCGTTGCCATCGACCTGCGCTTTGTGCTTGCCATGCTCAAAATCAATACGAACCTGGAGCGTCTGGGCGACTTTGCAGAGGGCATTGCCCGCTTTGCCCTCAACTGCCATGAACCGGCATTGGATACTGAGTTGGTCAAGCAACTCCGTCTTGAAGAGATGATAGCCCAGGTGCTCTCCATGCTCGAGCTTGCCAAGCAGGCACTTCAGGAGGAGAGCCAGGAATTGGCTACCGCTGTGTTTGCCAAGGACAATATGCTGGACGAAATCAATGCTGAGGCTACTGCCATTCTTGCCGACTACATCAGCCGGCATCCGGAGAGTGCACTCTCTTGTCTGAACCTGGTGAGCGTGTTCCGCAAGTTGGAGCGTTCCGGTGACCATATCACGAATATTGCCGAAGAAATAGTGTTCTTTATCGACGCAAAAGTGTTAAAACATAGCGGGCGGACAGATGAACACTACTTAAATGATAAGAAATAAACAAAATTTTAGGATAATTTCAGTGTTTCATGGAAAATAGCCTTATATTTGTCCATTGAAAACGATTGCAGGTGTAGAAAAGTGCTTTGAAATGATAATAAACTTAAATGTTTTTTTCAAAAGATGTTATAAGACATGTTTTTTAATTTGGTTAGTATCACGAAAAGCGCCTATATTTGCATCGTTATCCTGAAAACAATCTTTTTTACCTTAAAAAAAAACTAATACCTATTGAAAACTGAAAAAGGAGGCTTTGTGAAAAGCTTCCTTTTTTTGTACCTATACGAAGGGCTTTTTGTATCTTTGCGCATATTAATAATAAATCGTGTATAACCTAAAAGTATATAGAACCATGTTTTCCGGAATAGTAGAAGAATGTGCCACATTGGTGGCGATGGTCAAAGACCAGGAGAATGTACATTTTACTTTCAAGTGTTCATTCGTCAGTGAATTAAAAATAGACCAAAGTGTGTCTCACAACGGTGTTTGCCTTACAGTAGTCAGTCTGACAGATGATACCTATACCGTGACGGCCATGAAGGAAACGCTGGACCGTTCCAATCTTGGCTTGTTGCAGGTGGGAGATGAAGTGAATGTGGAGCGTAGTATGATGATGAACGGCCGGCTGGATGGCCATATCGTTCAAGGACATGTGGACCAGACTGCCACTTGCATCGATATAAAGGATGCGGAAGGAAGCTATTACTTTACTTTCCGGTATGCTTTTGACAAGGAGATGGCAAAGCGCGGCTACATCACGGTAGACAAAGGCTCGGTAACGGTCAATGGTGTCAGCCTGACCGTGTGCAATCCCACCGACGATACTTTCCAGGTGGCCATTATTCCTTACACCTTTGAGCATACCAATTTCCATGCTTTCAAAGTGGGCAGTGTGGTGAATCTGGAGTTCGATATCATTGGTAAGTACATCAGCCGCATGATACAATATAAATAAGGTAACGGCACTATGGACGATTTCCTGCAATTAGTGGCATCCCGTCAGAGTGACCGTGCCTATGATATGACTCGTGCCGTGGAGCCTGAGAAATATCGGTGATTTACTTTTTAGACACAGATGACGCAGATGACGCGGATTTTTTTAATATTCCAATCCGCGTCATCCGCGTCTAAAAAATAATCAAAAAGAAAGCAGATACGGAGTTTCCGGAAAGACTTCCGCGTGCTTACAAATCCTTCAGCAGCACCTTGCTTGCATTCTTGTAGTATTCCTCCCGTGCCTTCAGCAATGCTCCCCATTGGTTGTTGAATTCATTTTCTTTATCAATTTTGAAATCTTCTGAGCCGTGCGTGTCCAGTTTGTCCAGTAGGAGGGCCACATTCATTTTGTTGATATCCATGGAAGGCTGGTAAGCGATGTCTTCACTCTTTTCATCGGTCACCACTTCATGTAGGAGGTTGATTTCCTGCAATTCATAAAGGGTTTCGTGTGTCAGCCGGATGGGAATCTGGCACTCTTCGGATATCTCTTCGGCTGTATAGGGCTGGGCGTCTTGTTCAAAGCGCTTGGCTATGAGAGACATTATCAGGATGGAGATAAAATCGCGGTAGCGCCGGCTGATATTGCGCGCATCCTTGTCGAAGCTGAAGTTCCGGATATTCTGTCCGGCGTAGGTCAGTTCGGCACCGAATAGGCAGATGGTCCAGGATACCTGCAACCATAGCAGAAACATCGGAAGGGCGGCAAAACTACCATAGATGGCATTGTAACGGGAAACCCACAACTGGCTGCTGATGTAAAGGAATTGGAATGCCTGGTGTGCCGTACCTGCCAGAATACCGGATATGAGTGCGTGTTTCAGCTTGACCTTTGTATTCGGCATAAAGACGTACAGTGCTGTAAACATGAACCAGGTCAGCACGAAGGGGATGAGGCGCACCATAAACTTGCCGACGGGAGCCAGCAGGGTAAAGTCTTCGAGGTTCTTCACCATCGTACTCATGAAGATGGAAAGACCACCGGACACCACCAGCAGAATGGGCATCAGCAAAAGCATGGAGAAATAATCCGTTATTTTGCGGTACATGCTGCGCGCCTTTTTCACCTGCCAGATGCGGTTGAAGGTGATTTCCATATTGTTGATTAGATTCAGGACTGTCCACAGCAACATAATCAGACCCACTCCGATGAATATTCCACTCTTGGTCTGAGACAAATACGAATTCACGAATTGCAGGATGACTTCCGTGGTTTCCGTAGGACCGCCGAAACCGTTGACAATCTGGCTTTCCATCAGATTATCGAATCCGAAACCGCGGGCTATGGCAAACAAAATGGCAAGAATAGGCACGATGGCAAGCAGCGTACTGTAAGTCAGCGCCGAGGCTTTGTTTACTATCCGGTCTTTGGTGAAGCGGTTGATGCAAAGATAAATCGTCTTGATGATATTGTATACGGAAAAGGTCGTTCGCGTGACTTCATCTTCCGTAATACGCCAGATGTCGTAGGTGAGGAATTTCCAAAGGGCAGCAATACGCTTGTTCATGCTATTATCTCGATTATCCATTGTCAATAAAAAAGCAGTCAGTCTGTAAGCCGGGTTCTGTTCTTCTGTTTCTGAAAAAGCCTAATTAGGAATTATCCATTCTTCATTATCCATTCTCCATTAAAGAAGTGTCTGTCATTTATCTGAGCCGCATGTCACCATACAAGCTTTAGCGGTCTACCCTCCGACATGGAGCGAGCAACTCTCATAACGTCGGTTTACATGACCTTACAACTCCCAAGACGCACAGCCCTTGTGTCGCCACAAGACTGGTAGGCTCTTACCCCACCTTCTCACCCTTACCGTAGCCCAAGGGCGACGGCGGTTATTTTCTTCTACGTTACTCTACCCTCACGGACAGCTTTCTGTTAGGAAGTGGGACGCTCTGTGTTGCCCGGACTTTCCTCATACGCACGAGGCGCAAGCGACAGACCGACCAACTGCTTTATAGGGTACAAAGATACGGAATATTAATGAAGAATGAAGAATGAAGGATGAAGAATTTGTTGTGCAGTGTGCGGATGCAGTACGGATGAATCCTTCATTCTTCATTCTTTACCCTTAATTATCTTAAAAACATGTATCTATTTCGGAATAAATTCGTAGCTTTGCTATTAGTAATAACCCCCAAATCCTTTTGGCCAATGAAAAAGTTATCCTCTCTTTTTTCTTTATTTCTGTTAATCCCGCTTTTTGCTGTCGCTTCGGAAGTGGGTGACCGTACAATACCTGCAGAAGTGGCGCAACTCGCTGACAGTTTGAAACAAAAGTTTGCACCGGACAAGCGCGTGGCTTTGTTCGATGTGGATTACTCTTTCTCCGGAAAGAATGTGATGTTGCGTGGTGTCACCACTTCGGCAGAGGCAAAGACGGCTTTGCTGGATGGTTTGGCAAAGAAAGGATATGCGGTGATGGATTGTCTGCAAGTGCTTCCGGATGAGGCCGGACTTGAAGGCAAGACGTATGGCATTGTCAATGTGTCTGTGTGCAATCTTCGGGTAGCCCCGGATTTCTCTTCAGAAATGATGACGCAAGGCTTGATGGGTATGCCGGTGCGGGTGTTGCAGCGCGACGGCTGGTACCGTATCCAGACACCGGACAACTACATTGCATGGGTACACCGAGTAGGCATACATCCCGTCACGCGGGAAGAGCTGACCGCTTGGAACAATGCAGAGAAAATAGTGGTGACTTCGCATTATGGCTTTGTCTACTCACAGCCCAGCCAGGCATCGCAGACCGTCTCTGATGTTGCTGCAGGAAACCGCCTGAAGTGGGAGGGGACAAAAGGTGCCTTTTATAAGGTGGCTTATCCCGACGGCCGTCAGGGATATATCTCCAAATCCATCTCCATGCCTGAGAAGAAATGGCGTGCCACCTTGAAGCAGGATGCCGCCAGCATTATAGCCACGGCGCATAGCATGATGGGCATCCCTTATCTTTGGGCTGGCACTTCCTCCAAAGGGGTGGATTGTAGCGGCTTCATGCGCACCGTTCTTTTCATGCACGACATCATCATTCCGCGGGATGCTTCCCAGCAGGCATACGTGGGCGAGCATATCGATATCGCTCCTGATTTCAGTAACCTCCAGCCGGGCGATTTGATTTTCTTCGGGCGCAAGGCGACGCCGGAACGCAAGGAACGTGTGGTACATGTCGGCATGTATATCGGCAACAAGCGTTTCATCCATTCGCAAGGCGATGTGCGCGTCAATAGCTTCAGCCCCGACGACGAGCTGTTCGATGAATACAACCTCGGTAGACTGTTGTTCGCTACGCGCGTGTTACCTTATATAAATAAGGAGGCGTCGCTCAATACAACGGAAACGAATCCATTTTATTCAATGTAATAATGTGCTAATGTGCCAATATGCCAATGACCTGCGGCGTGACGGTACAAACATAACGTAGCATATACATAGCGCAGCCCATTGGCACATTAGCCCATTAGCATATTGGCACATTTAATACACACACAATTATGTCAAACAGAAGAGATTTCCTGAAAACCGCCGCTTTTGCCGCACTCGGCTCAGGCATGGCAATCAATCATGTATTTGCCGGAGGAAATGACGCTCCTTCCTTGTTCAACGTGAACAGTAGGGCAGGTGTAACCCCCAAAATGAAACTGCGTTTCTTCCCCTATGAACTGAAATTGCGCCATGTCTTTACAGTGGCCACCTACTCGCGTACTACCACTCCCGACGTTCAAGTCGAGATAGAATATGATGGCATTATCGGTTATGGTGAAGCCTCCATGCCCCCGTACCTGCAACACGAACTGGGCACGATGGATAGTGTATTGGCTTTTCTGAAGAAGGTGCAGGATGTCATCGGCCAATTCTCAGACCCCTTTCAGCTGGAAGATATACTGGCTTATATAGACAGCCTCTCGGCAGGGGATTCCGCTGCTAAAACTGCTGTGGACATCGCCTTGCACGACCTTGTGGGCAAACTGTTGCAAGCCCCTTGGTATAAGATATGGGGTTTGGACAAGGAGAAGACTCCCTCTACAACTTTCACCATCGGCATTGATACGGCCGACGTGGTGCGTGAAAAGACGAAAGAGTGTGCCGACCGGTTCAATATCCTTAAAGTGAAGCTGGGGCGGGAGAACGACAAAGAAATGATAGAGACCATCCGTTCGGTGACAGACCTTCCGATTGCCATTGATGCCAACCAGGGCTGGAAAGACAAACATCATGCGCTCGATATGATACATTGGCTGCACGAAAAAGGAATTGTCATGATAGAGCAACCGATGCCCAAGGAACAATTGGACGATATCGCATGGGTCGCCCAGCAAAGCCCGTTACCCATATTTGCCGATGAGTCCATTCAGCGTCTGAAGGATGTGGCAGGCTTGAAGGGCGCCTTTACGGGCATCAACATCAAGCTGATGAAGTGTACCGGCATGCGCGAAGCCTGGAAGATGGTGACTTTGGCACGTGCATTGGACATGAAAGTGATGGTAGGATGTATGACCGAGACCTCTTGTGCCATTACCGCTGCCTCCCAATTCTCTCCGGCAGTGGACTTTGCCGACTTGGACGGTAGTCTGCTGATTGCGAACGACCGTTTCAAGGGTATGGAGGTTGTGAAAGGTAAGATAACGTTGCCCGATTTGCCGGGTATTGGAGTGGTGAAGTTATGAGAAAGCTATTGTATACCGTCGCTCTGTTTGTGATAGCTTCTGCATGCAGCACGAAGTCCGAGAGCAAGCCCTACAATTGGGAGGACGACCTGCACCAACGTCTGCTTACGGACTTCTGTATGACGGAATCCCAGGTGAAGGACTATATCCGCAAGTATATTCCCGACGTGACCGATGAGCAGATGCGCCAGTGGGAAGCCTCCAAAGCTTTGGAGTGCATGATGCTGGATGGAGAGAAACGCTATTTCCGCAATGCCGGACCTAATCTGTTTCGTGTGGACTCCACTTGCTATGACATCAAGATAGCCAAGGAAGGTTCTTCGCCGAGTGGCAGCGAGAAAGTGAATATGGAGAACCTGCCCGAAATCATTTCTGCTGTGAAGAAGGAGGGCAAGGCCATTGTTGCGCCGAAGCGCATGCGCGTCACCTACACGTTGACCGTGGATACCAATGCCGTGCCTGCCGGGAAAATCATCCGTTGCTGGTTGCCCTATCCCCGTCAGGACCAGGCTCGGCAGCAGGATGTCGAGTTCGTTTCGGCCAGTGAACCGCAATACACCTTTTCGTCGCCCGAGTGCCGTCACAGTACATTGTACATGGAGAAACGTGCTGTCGAAGGCGAACCGACCGTATTCTCCGAAACCTTTGAGTTTACCGCCAACGGCGAATGGCATAATCTGAAGCCGGAAGATGTGCAGCCCTATGATACGACGACCGCCCTTTATAAGGAATATACTGCCGAGCGTGAGAAGCATATCGTCTTTTCCCCACGCTTGCGCGAACTTGCTGCCAAATTGACAGCCGGTGAAACCAACCCCTACTTGAAAACCAAACGTATCTTCCGTTGGGTGAATGACAACTTCCCGTGGGCTTCTGCACGCGAATATTCCACCATTGAGAATATCCCGGAATATGTGTTGGACAACCGTCACGGAGACTGTGGCCAAGTCAGCCTGCTGTTCATTACGCTTTGCCGCATCAGTGGAATTCCCGCACATTTCCAGAGCGGCTTCATGATGCATCCCCGTGCATGGAATCTGCACGATTGGGCAGAAGTCTATTTTGAGGGTGTGGGTTGGGTGCCTGCCGACCAGTCATTCGGCATTCCTGCCTTTGCTCGCAATGCCGACGAAGAATATTTCTTCCTGGGTGGTATAGACTCTTGGCGCATGATTGTGAACACTGATTACGGCATGCCGCTACAGCCCGAAAAGCAGTATCCCCGCAGCGAGACCGTCGACTTCCAGCGTGGCGAGGTGGAGTGGGAGGGAGGTAACCTCTACTTCCCGCAGTGGGACTACCACATGGACATTGATTACTTGAATTATTAAGGTACTATCTGCCCTCTAAAAACAGATGATGCGTTCAGCCCGAACACATCATCTGTTTGGTATAAACGCATCATCTGTTTACCCCAAATGCATCATCCGTTTCGGCCGCAACGGGTGATGCGTCTTTTTATGCCCTATCTGTCAGTTCTTTAACAGTCAGCAATCGTACATAAATGCTAATTTGTCAGTCTTTGCCGTTAACCGCTGTTAAGCCCTAAATATCCTCTGTTAAAAGAGAACAAAAAAGAGTGACAAGCGGAATAACTGAACGTTTTTTGTCGTTATTTTAACGTCGTAATGTTAAACGAAACTTGAATATTAACAATTTAAAGAATAGGAAGAATAGTATGAAACAGACAACAAAAAACATCCTTGGAGTTGCGGCTATCGTGCTCCTGAGCTCTGGAGTGGCTGGATTGACCACTTATAAGATGCTGAATAAGGAAAAGCCTGCCGCATTCAGCGAGTTGTTCCAACAGAACCCCAATAATCTGCTACCGGCGGCTTTCCATGCAACGGATGCCCAGCCTGTGGATTTGACACAAGCAGCGGAGAGTTCGCTCCATGCTGTAGTGCATATACGTGCCACTCAGTTGAGTAAGACCCAGACGGTGCAAGAACAGCCGGATATTTTTGACTTCTTTTTTGGAGACGGTCGTGGACGCCAGCGCCAGATACAGACCCAGCCGCGTGTCGGTTTCGGTTCGGGTGTCATCATCTCCAAAGACGGATATATTGTGACGAACAATCACGTGGTGGAAGGTGCTGATGAAATCACTGTGAAACTGAATGACGACCGTGAGCTGAAAGGACGCATCATCGGTACTGACCCCAGCACGGACTTGGCATTGATTAAGATTGAAGGGGATGACTTCCCGACAATTCCGGTTGGTGACTCCGACCAGTTGAAGGTGGGAGAATGGGTATTGGCAGTAGGTAATCCGTTCAACCTGAACTCTACCGTAACAGCTGGTATCGTCAGTGCAAAAGCCCGTTCCATTGGCTCTTCTGCCTCCAATGGACAAGCTGCAAACATCCAGTCTTTCATTCAGACGGATGCTGCCATCAACCAAGGTAATAGTGGTGGTGCGTTGGTGAATGCCAAAGGCGAGCTGGTTGGTATCAATGCCATGCTTTACTCACCCACGGGTGCTTATTCCGGCTATGGTTTTGCCATCCCTACCAGCATTATGACAAAGGTGGTAGCCGACTTGAAACAGTTTGGTACCGTGCAGCGCGCGCTCCTTGGCATCAAGGGTAGTGATTTGAGCACAGACCTGCAGATGGACGAACGCTGGACCGAAGAACTGAAGAAGAAGGCCGACGAACTTGGTGTGAAAGAGGGTATCTATGTGGCCGAAGTTGTTGAAGGTGGTTCCGCTGCCGGCATCTTGAAGGAAAATGATGTAATCATAGCATTGAACGGCAAGAAGATTCACAAGTTCTCGGATTTGCAGGAAATGCTGGCAAAACACCGTCCGGGCGACAAAGTGAAGGTAACAGTGGTTCGTGACAAGAAGGAAAAGGAATTCGAAATCACGCTGAAGAATGAGCAAGGCACTACGAAGGTAGTGAAGGATGCCGGAATGGAAATCTTGGGTGCAGCCTTCAAGCCCGTATCTTCCGAGCTGAAGAAGCAGTTGAACCTGGGTTACGGTCTGGAAGTTACCGGGGTTACCAATGGCAAGATGGCCGATGCAGGTATCCGCAAGGGCTTCATCATTCTGAAAGCCAACGGAGTGCCGATGAAGACGGTGGACGATTTGGAAAAGGCGATGAAAGAGGCAAGAAAGTCTCCTGAGCAAGGTTTGTTCATCACCGGTATGTTCCCGTCAGGAAAACGTGCAATGTATGCCGTTGATTTGACTCAAGAATAAAAAATAGGGATAGTTAGGTAAGAAGATTGTAATATTAGCTAACAATAGCGAAAAAGGGGGTGTCGGTACAATACATACCGGCATCCTTTTTGTTATATAGGATAAGATATAAATAAGGTGAAAAAGTTGGGATGAAATTATTGTAACAAAATAATTTGTCGTACCTTTGCAACCCAAATCTGTATTATAAGAATGAGACAACTTAAAATTACAAAAAGTATCACTAACAGAGAGAGCGCTTCTCTTGACAAGTATTTGCAGGAAATCGGTCGCGAAGACCTCATTACTGTTGAAGAGGAAGTGGAGCTCGCTCAGCGCATCCGCAAGGGTGACCGTGTTGCACTGGAGAAATTGACACGTGCCAATCTGCGTTTCGTTGTATCTGTGGCCAAGCAGTACCAAAACCAAGGTTTGAGTTTGCCCGACTTGATTAACGAGGGTAATTTAGGACTGATCAAGGCTGCCGAAAAGTTCGATGAAACACGTGGTTTCAAGTTCATCAGTTATGCAGTATGGTGGATACGTCAGTCCATTCTGCAGGCTTTGGCAGAGCAGTCGCGTATTGTACGTCTTCCGTTGAACCAGGTAGGTTCGCTGAATAAAATCAGCAAGGCCTTCTCCAAGTTCGAGCAGGAAAACGAACGTCGTCCGTCTCCTGAAGAGCTTGCCGATGAACTGGAAATCCCTGTTGACAAAATCTCTGATACGCTGAAGGTGTCCGGCCGTCACATTTCGGTGGACGCACCTTTTGTAGAAGGAGAGGACAACAGCTTGCTCGATGTGCTGGTCAACGACGACTCCCCTATGGCCGACCGCTCTTTGGTGAACGAGTCTCTTGCGAGGGAAATTGATAGAGCTCTTTCTACGTTAACCGATAGGGAAAAAGAAATCATACAGATGTTTTTCGGTATCGGACAGCAGGAAATGACATTAGAGGAAATCGGCGACAAATTCGGCTTGACCCGTGAGCGTGTGCGTCAGATTAAGGAAAAGGCTATTAGAAGATTAAGACAAAGTAATCGTAGTAAATTGCTCAAATCTTATTTGGGATAAATAAGAAATATTAGTTTCCGACAAATAGAAGGAATTAAAAAACCGTACGTCTTTAGTAGGCGTGCGGTTTTTTTTATATCTTTGCCCCATTGATAATTCATAACTTATAACTCATAACTCAATGAAATACGTTCGTATACTTTGTGCCGTAGCTTTGGTTTTTGCGTTGTGCTCAGCTTTTACAATGAAAGATAAGGAAAAGGCTGTATATGCTTTTGGTGTGGCGGCTTCTTTCAATGACTCCATCGTATATTATACAGACATCCAGGTATTGGACAGCGTAGAGCTGGATAAGAATGGATTCTTGCCCAAGCGTGATTTATACACTTACCAGCTCAAGAATTATCTGGAGTATAATCTGAAGAAGCCGGACTATACTTGCATGATTTATTTCTCTGAAAACAGGAAAAAGTTGGAAAAAGAGGCTGTAAAGGTAAAAGGTAAGTATAAGAAGAGTAAGAATATGGTTTTGCAGGTGGTGAAGCCTGAGGCTTTCACATTTGCAAAACCGCAGGAATAAGATTTCAAGTATGAAAACAAAACTATATCTTCTTTTTTTCTTCGTTTTCCCCTTGTTCATGTCGGCGTGTCGTGGTGATGACCCGATACCTGATCCTCCGGTTGATGGGAAACGTACTGTGCTGGTATATATGGCAGCGGATAATAGTATAAATCCATTGGCTAGCTTTACGGATGGGGATTTGGAGGAATTGAAAGCTGGGATGGCTTCAATTGATAATACATCTGATATGCATTTATTGGTGTATATAGATACGGGATTTCCTCGTTTGATTGAAATTGAAAATAAAGGTGGTACTGTTGTTGAAACAATAGTCAAAGAATACGAAGATAGAAATTCGTGCGGAGTCGCTGAGACGCAAGAGGTATTCAATGATGTGTTTGGGAATTCTTTATATAAAGCGGAAAGTTATGGTTTGATTTATTGGTCGCATGGGGAAGGATGGATACCTACTCCATTGCCTTCTACTCGCTGGATAGGAAATGATAAGACTGGAGGAGGGCATTATATGAATATTGAGGACTTGAAGTTAGTATTACAGAACGCTCCTCATTTTGATTTTATTATGTTTGATGCTTGCTTTATGCAGTCGGTGGAAGTCGCGTATGAGTTGCGTGATTGTTGCGATTACTATATTGGTTTCCCTGCTGAGAATCCAGGTCCTGGTGCTGCCTATGATAGAATGTTTCCATTTATATTTCAGAAAGGTGCAGCGGTAGAAATGGCTATTGGGACTTTTGCTGCTTATGATGAAATTTATACTGGAAAAATAGGAAGTAATAGCAATTGGACAATGGGCACTGCTATAGATGTGCTGAAATCTTCTGAGCTTGAGAACTTAGCTGCTGCTACAGCAAATGCTTTGTCGGGAGTGACAGCAGATAGAGAAGTTCTTCGGTCATCGGTCTTTGATTATGATCAGCGTAAAGTAGGATCGTCTTATTATGTAGGCTATTATGATTTCGTAGAAATGATGGAAAAACTCGTTGTGGATGAAGTTGCCTTGGATGAATGGAAGCAAGCATATGATGCAGCTTCTGTCTGTTGGAAAAAAACACCGATGATTTATTCGATGTCTGTTGGTATGTTCTCCATGAAGCGGGCAAATGGGGTTAGCCATTATATACCTTCCACTGCCACTTCTGCTGCTGCTCAAGCTGCTAATGCCGCTTATCGTTCTACTTCATGGTATAGTGCTGTCGGTCTTGCTCGGCTTGGTTGGTAAGCTTATAAAAACTTGCATACTGAACGGATTATTATAGGTGTAAAAACTTGTAATAATCCGTTTTTTTATGCCTATTCTTATTAAAAATGAGTCTTTTAATAATATTTTCCTTTGGAAATTATGTTTTATTGAAAATAATTATTTTCTTTGCATCGTCAAACTTAAAAAACGAAGAATTATGAAATATGTAATCATTGGCGGTGTAGCAGGTGGAGCCACGGCAGCCGCCCGACTGAGAAGAGTGGACGAAATGGCTGAAATCCTTTTATTGGAGAAAGGCCCTTACATCTCGTATGCTAATTGTGGTTTACCTTATTATATAGGTGGAGTGATAGCAGAGCGCGAGAAGCTGTTGGTACAGACACCCGAATCTTTCGGCAAGCGCTTCCGCATTGATGTGCGTGTGCAGAATGAAGTAATCGCCATCCATCCCAAAAACAAGACCGTTACCATACGCAATGCGGAAGGCAAGGAGTACGATGAAAGCTATGACAAACTTTTGCTTTCTCCCGGTGCTAACCCCGTGAAGCCCCCCTTGGAAGGCATTAATTCCGAAGGCATCTTCACGTTGCGCAATGTAGAAGATACCGACCATATCAAGGCTTATATCTCGGACAAGCAGGTGAAACGCGCCGTGGTGGTAGGTGCCGGTTTCATCGGATTGGAAATGGCGGAGAACCTGCATCATGCCGGTGTTCATGTGTCTGTAGTCGAAATGGGTAATCAGGTGATGGCGCCTATCGACTTCTCTATGGCGGCACCTATTCATCAGCATCTGTTGCAGAAAGGTGTCTCCCTCTATCTGGAAGAAGGCGTAACCCACTTCAAGCGTACGGACAACGGAATCACCGTATTCCTGAAAAGCGGAAAGGCCATTCCTGCCGATATGGTGTTACTCTCCATCGGTGTGCGTCCTGCCACTGCATTGGCGCAACAAGCCGGCTTGAAACTGGGCGAGATGGGCGGTATCTGGGTAGACGAACACTTGGAGACTTCCGAAAAAGACATCTATGCCGTGGGCGATGCCATCGAATATCCTCATCCGCTGACCGGAAAGCCCTGGCTCAATTATCTGGCAAATCCTGCCAACCGCCAGGGACGTATCGTTGCTGATAATATGGTGTTTGGCAATACTGTTTCCTACGAAGGAGCTATCGGCACCTCCATTGCCAAAGTATTCGACATGACGGTAGCCTCTACGGGCCTTGCAGCCAAACGCTTGAAGCAGTGGGGCATGGAATATCAAAGCTCGGTGACTCACTCGGCATCTCATGCCGGTTACTATCCGGATGCCCTGCCTTTGACCTTGAAACTGACTTTCCATCCCAAAACCGGTAAACTCTATGGTGCGCAATGTATCGGTTACGAGGGAGTGGACAAGCGAATCGACCAGATAGCCGGACTCATCAAGCGGGGTGGCACAGTCTACGATTTGATGGAGACGGAGCACACGTATGCGCCTCCTTTCTCCTCGGCCAAAGACCCCATCGCTATTGGCGGCTATGTAGCATCGAACATTATCAGCGGTGCTATGCCTGTCATCTCTTGGCGCGAGCTGGTAGAAGAGAAGGATAAAGTGATGCTGATAGATACCCGTACGCCCGAGGAATTCTCTTTCGGCACCATTCCGGGAGCCGTCAATATTCCGTTGGACGAAATGCGCGAACATTTGGCAGAGATACCTACAGACAAGCCGGTAGTGCTTTTCTGTGCTGTGGGTCTGCGCGGTTATCTGTCCCTGCGCATCTTGATGGGGCGCGGCTATCGCAATGTGCGCAATCTGATAGGTGGTTATAAGACCTACTCCACGGCAACAGCACCTCTGCCGTTTCCATCTGCTCCGGCAGGCGGCGGCTCTTCTTCTTCGGTAGAGGCTGCTACTGATGATGTTCCTGCGGATGCATCAGTGTCCAAGAAGGAAACGTTGAAGATAAATGCTTGCGGTTTGCAATGTCCGGGACCTATCATGCAGGTGAAAAAGGCGATGGATAGCATTGCTGTGGGCGAGCGTGTGGAGATTGTGGCAACCGATGCCGGTTTTGCACGCGATGCTTCTGCCTGGTGTGATACGACGGGAAATAAATTGATAGAGAAGCATGACGAGAAAGGACGCTATACGGTAGTCATCGAGAAAGGTGCTCCGGCTTGTACATCTGCTTCCAATGTTTCCGCAGCCAGGGGTAGGGGAAAGACGCTGATTCTGTTCAGTGACGACCTGGACAAAGCGCTGGCAACCTTCGTATTGGCAAACGGAGCAGCGGCAACGGGACAGAAAGTAACCATTTTCTTCACCTTCTGGGGACTGAACGTCTTGAAGAAAGTGCAGAAACCCAGTGTGCAGAAGGACTTCTTCGGCAAGATGTTCGGCATGATGCTGCCGTCCAGCTCTTTGAAACTGAAGTTGTCGCAGATGAATATGTTTGGCATGGGCAGCCGCATGATGCGCTTCTTGATGAAGCGCAAGGGAGTGGATTCTTTGGAGTCGTTGCGCTCGCAGGCATTGGCGCAGGGAGTGGAATTCATTGCTTGCCAGATGTCTATGGATATGATGGGCATCCAGCACGAAGAACTTCTGGATGAAGTAACCATCGGCGGCGTGGCTACCTATATGGAACGTGCGGACAAGGCAAATGTGAACTTATTTATATAGGAGGACAAGATATGGAGACTTTATGTAAAATCCGTGATGTTTATCGGGCTATTGCCGAGTTCGAGGTGCAGTTTACGCAGATGTATGATTTATCGCTGAATGAAGGAATGCTGTTGTGCACGCTGCTCAATACTCCTAAGCTTACCTCCAGTGAGATAGCCGAGGCACTGGGTTTGTCTGCCTCCAACACTTCAAAGGTCATTCGCTCTGTCGAGGGAAAGAAGCTCATTACCCGTCTGATAGGTAAGGAAGATAAACGTCAGATGCGTTTTTCTCTTACGACAGAAGGCAAGAACCGGATTTCGGATATTAAGAATGCTACTTTCGAATTGTCGGAGTTGTTGCAGCAGGTAGTTAGCCTCGTATAGTTTTGTGTAAAAGCGAATTAATATCGTGTTTGCAGGAAGTTAATATCCTGCGGACACGATATTTGTTTTTTGTAGGACACGTTATTAACTTCTTGCACGACATGTTGTTAGTATCGTGTATTGCATGCTATAAATTGTTTGTATCTGTTCGTGTGTATTTCTATCTTTTATTACTGAGAAATTTACTAAGAATCTTTAATAATGTCTCTTTCGACAATTTCTTAACTCTTAATCAATTCTTTTCTCTGTTTTAAAAATGAACTTGATTGGAAAAGCCATTCTTTATGAATCGCCTATATACTCAGTCGTATTTCCGTAAAGGAACACAAGCTTGATACCAAAGAAATAAATTGAAACTTTCTATGTCAATTGCCTAATATTATTTTACTTTGCTGTCAAATAGTAAGCAATACAGCGATTGATATGCAGAAATTATTGTCTTTGCCGCCTAATCTGGTGTCGGCATTCTATGAACTGGAAAATGTGGACCGTACGGAATGGTTTTGTACTTCCGACCCGGTGGGAATGAAACTTGGCTCGGGTGGGGGAACTACCTGGCTCTTGAGAGAATGGCAGAAGGAACGGGATAGGAAGTATTTGGCGGAGGAGCGTATTCCAACAGAAAAGTGCATTCCAACAGAGAAAAGCCTTCCAGCAGAGAAGCGTATTCTGCTGCATGCCGGAGGACAAAGCCGTCGTTTACCGGGATATGCACCGTCGGGCAAGATATTGACCCCGATTCCGGTGTTTCGCTGGGCGCGTGGACAAAAACTGGGACAGAATTTATTATCCCTTCAACTCCCACTTTACGAAAAGATAATGGAGCGGGCTCCCGAAAGACTGCGTACGCTGATTGCCAGTGGTGACGTATATATCCGTGCGGAAAAGCCGCTTCAAGAGATTCCCGATGCAGATGTGGTGTGCTATGGACTGTGGGTAGACCCGTTGCTCGCCACACATCATGGTGTGTTTATCTCGGACCGGAATCAACCGGAATCCTTGGATTTCATGCTTCAGAAACCCTCTCTGGAAGAATTGGAAAACCTCTCCAAGACACATCTCTTTTTAATGGATATCGGCATCTGGCTATTGAGCGACCGGGCCGTTGACTTGCTGATGAAACGTTCGCAGAAGGCAGATGGGGCTTTGGACGTGGATACGCCATATTCCGACTTGAAATACTATGACTTGTATGCTGACTTTGGCTTGTCCTTAGGAAATCATCCCCGTATTGAGGATGAAGAGCTGAATAGCCTCTCCGTCGCCATATTGCCTTTGCCCGGAGGCGAATTCTACCATTATGGAACAAGCCGCGAACTGTTGTCTTCAACCGTCACCTTACAGAATAAGGTCTACGACCAGCGCCAGATTATGCACCGGAAGTTGAAGCCCAATCCGGCCATCTTTGTGCAGAATGCAGAAGTGCATCTCCCCCTTACTCCGAAGAACGACAGTCTTTGGATTGAAAATAGCTTTGTTGGAGCTTCTTGGCGGCTGGGGGCACGGCTGATTATCACGGGTGTTCCCAAGAATGACTGGAGGCTGACCATTCCAGACGGTATCTGCATTGATATAGTTCCGCTTGCCGACCAGCGCTGGGCAGTACGCCCCTATGGTTTTGACGATACTTTTAAGGGGGATATTCGGGATGAAAAGACACTGTTCCTTGGGATGTCGTTTTCGGAATGGCTGGTCGAACGGGAATTGTCGGTGGAAGACATCACCGGCAGAAAAGAGGACCTGCAGGCTGCTGCCATCTTCCCGGTTGTGGAAGATAAAGAGCAGATGGGGACAGTGCTTCGATGGATGGTTTCCGAACCGGGCTTGACGGAAGGAAAGGCTGTCTGGCTGGAAAGTCGTCGGTTGTCCGCCGACGAAATTTCAGCACAAGCCGACTTGCGTCTGCTGTATGCACAGCGGGAGAGCTTCTGCAAAGGAAACTGGGAAGTGCTGGCACGCAACCATGCAAAGAGTGTATTCTATCAACTCGACTTGATGGATGTGGCCGGTGAATTCCATAAATTCGGCATTGACAAGCCGGAAGTGTTGCCGACAGATGCCTCGCTGATGCAGCGTATCCATAACCGGATGCTGCGTGCACAGATTGAGAAGCTGGACGGAAGGGACTTCAAGGCAGACGAGCAGGCCGCATTCAACTTGTTGCGCGAAGGATTGCTGACTGATTTGTATGAACGCAAGAGCAGTCCTCGCCTGAATGTGTATAGTGACCAGATTGTATGGGGGCGTAGCCCCGTACGCATAGATATGGCGGGAGGATGGACGGACACTCCGCCTTACTCCTTGTTTGCCGGTGGGAGTGTGGTGAATATTGCCATTGAACTGAACGGGCAGCCGCCTTTACAAGTGTACATCAAACCTTGCGCGGAGCATCGCATCGTGTTGCGCTCCATTGATATGGGAGCCATGGAGGTGGTGAATACTTTTGAGGAATTGCAATCCTATTGCATGATAGGTTCCCCCTTTTCCATTCCCAAAGCAGCATTGGCGCTGGCCGGGTTTGTTCCGGCTTTTTCAGAAACGGCTTATCCTTCGCTGGAAAAACAACTGGAAGCCTTCGGCACAGGTATAGAGATTACATTGCTTTCTGCCATACCTGCAGGTTCCGGTCTGGGCACAAGCTCCATTTTGGCTTCTACTGTCTTGGGTTCATTGAGTGACTTTTGCGGACTGATGTGGGATAAGAACGAAATATGCCGCCGTACGCTTGCCCTGGAACAGTTGCTGACGACCGGTGGCGGTTGGCAAGACCAATACGGTGGGGTATTGCAAGGCATCAAACTGTTGCAGACGGAGGCTGGATTTGCCCAGCAGCCATTGGTACGCTGGTTGCCCGAGCATTTGTTTACCCATCCGGAATACCGCGATTGCCATCTGCTGTATTATACGGGCATTACGCGTACAGCCAAGGGCATCCTTGCAGAAATAGTACGCTCCATGTTCCTCAACTCTTCCCTGCACCTGGGGTTATTAGAAGAGATGAAAGCACATGCCTTGGATATGGCCGAAGCCATTCAACGGAATGACTTCAAGAGTTTCGGAACACTGGTAGGCAAGACATGGATGCAGAAGAAGGCACTGGACAGTGGAACAAATCCTCCTGCCGTAGAGGACATCATCTGTCAGATAAAAGACTATACCTTAGGATATAAACTGCCGGGAGCCGGTGGGGGAGGTTATCTGTATATGGTGGCTAAGGATCCGCAGGCAGCCCTGCGCATCCGTGAGACCTTGACGCTGAATGTACCGAATCCGAGAGCCAGGTTCGTAGAAATGTCACTCTCGGATAAGGGATTCCAGGTGTCGCGGAGCTGAAATTCATCATTCATGATGATACGGCCCCCCGTTCAGTATGGTCATCGCCCGGTAGAGTTGCTCCACAAAGATGAGGCGCACCATCTGATGGGAAAAGGTCATGCGTGAGAGGGACATCTTCTCGTGTGCCGCTTCGTACACTTTGGGGGGAGAATCCGTAAGGGCCTCCGATAATAAATACCAGCCGTTTGTTCACGGTATTCATCTTGCGCTTCATATAGTCTGCAAACTCTATGGAGCGCATTTCTTTTCCACCTTCGTCCAGCAGTACGACCACATCTCCCGGCTGGAGAGCTTTCAATATCAGTTCCCCTTCCTTTTCCTTCTGCACTTCCATGGAGAGACTCTTGGTGTTTTTCAGTTCGGGGATGACTTCCATCTCGAATGAGAGATAACGCTTGGTACGTTGCACATAGTCGTTGATGGCTGTTATAAAGTGTTGTTCTACAGTTCGTCCTACAACGAGCAGAGTAGTTTTCATACTGGTTCTGTTTTGATTAGCGCACAAATTTAGCATTTTTTTATTGTATTTTGAGACAAATGCTTACCTTTGCCTATCATAAATACTTGTGAAAATGAAAAAACGGGTAATCTTTTTGTTGACCGGTCTCTTCATTTGGACGTCTGTGCTGCTGGCCCAGAATGTTCCCGAGGGAGTGATTGGAGCCTTCAAGGAAGGAAACTCTCAGGAGCTCAACAAGTATCTGGGTGACAAGGTCGATTTAATCATTCAGAATAAGTCGACCCACGCCGATAAGCGGACGGCAGAGGGCACAATGGCTGCTTTCTTCTCCAACCACAAGGTCGGCAGTTTTAATGTGAACCATCAGGGGAAGCGCGATGAGTCCGGTTTCGTCATCGGTACCTTGATGACCGCAAATGGAAACTTTCGGGTGAATTGTTTCTTCAGAAAAGTACAGAACAAATATGTCATACATCAAATAAGGATAGATAAAACAGATGAATAAGGAAGAAGAATTGATTGACAGGCTGATAGACCTGGCTTTCGCCGAAGATATAGGCGATGGAGACCATACAACCCTTTCGTGCATTCCTGCTACGGCAATGGGCAAATCCAAACTGTTGATAAAAGAACCGGGCATCCTGGCCGGTATCGAGATAGCAAAGGAGGTGTTCCGCCGTTTCGATCCTACCATGAAGGTGGAAGTGTTCATTAATGACGGTACAGCCGTAAAGCCGGGTGATGTGGCCATGATTGTGGAAGGCAAGATACAGTCTTTGTTGCAAACGGAGCGTCTGATGCTGAACATCATGCAGCGCATGAGTGGCATTGCCACCATGACACATAGGTATGCCGAGCAACTGAAAGGTACGAATACCCGTGTACTCGATACCCGCAAGACTACTCCGGGCATGCGTATCCTCGAGAAAATGGCAGTGAAAATCGGTGGCGGTGTAAACCACCGTATCGGCTTGTTCGATATGATTTTGCTGAAAGACAACCATGTGGACTTTGCCGGAGGAATCGACAAGGCTATCAACCGTGCGAAGGAATATTGCAAGGAAAAAGGCAAGGACCTCAAGATAGAAATAGAAGTGCGCAACTTCGACGAATTGCAGCAGGTGCTCGACCTGGGCGGTGTAGACCGTATCATGTTCGACAACTTTACGCCGGCAATGACAAAGAAGGCCGTAGAGATGGTAGGCGGCCGCTATGAAACGGAATCTTCCGGCGGCATCACGTTTGATACGCTCCGCGACTATGCCGAATGCGGTGTGGATTTTATTTCCGTAGGAGCTTTGACGCACTCTGTGAAAGGATTGGACATGAGCTTTAAAGCATGTTGACAAAGGCGGAAAGCATTATTGCAGAATAATAAGGAAAGCCTCTCATAAAGAATGCTGCATTACGGCAGACTTATGAGAGGCTTTCTCTTGATAACCAGCAGAGTAATGACTCCTGAAAAAACAGATGGTGTATTGGGGTGAAACAGATGGTCTGTTGGGGACGGATAGATGATGCGTTTGGCTATAACGGATGATGTGTTTCAGAGTAATGGATAATAGCGTAGGAAGATATGAAAAACATAACATGGAATAAAGTAAAAACAACTGTCAAAGATTGGCAAGTGGGAGACTACATCCGGCAGACTTCCATTGTGGTGATTGGCGTACTGATTACTTTTGTCGGTAGTGAGTTGGTTACTCAAAACTCCGAGAAAAAGGATATTCAAGCCACCATGTCGCTGATTAGGGATGAACTGAAAAGTAACCGGGAAAATTATAAGAGTATCGTTTCAGAGTTTAGAGAGGATGAACGTCTTTCCAGCTTATTGGTGGAGCATGACTTAAAGCATCGGACGATACCGGAAGATTCATTGATACAGTTCCGCTTTCTTATGGGGCATATCCGCAGTTTTTATTATAGTCAGAATGCATTGGATATACTTAAAAACTCCATGTTGATGCAGAAGATTTCAGATAAAGAGCTACTGTTGCAGTTGACCGGAATCTATGAGGTATTGGATGGATTTAGGGCGACTATGAATGGCTATTACGATATGAAGGACGAAATTATGGTTCCTTTCCATTTGGCATTGACTGACGAACAGACGGACCAGATAAATCGTGGAGGATATGAGGCGTGGGATATTTACTTGTCGGACAGGTCGGTACGGAACTTTGTCAGGGTAGCGCGGAACTATTTTACGCCGGACTATGTAGAACGTGTGGGAAAACGTATAGACGAGGCAATACAAGCGCTTGAGAAAAAGTATCATTTAGAATGAAAAGATATGGGAAAGACAAGCTTTAACAGGTTGAACCATAAGATAAAAAGCTGGCGCATAGGTGATTATTTCCGTCAGTTCAGTATTGTGGCTGCGGGCATCATTGTCACTTTCTGGGGAAACGACCGGATTACCGAGAACGCCCGCCAAAAGGAAGTGCGTGCTACGATGCAGCTGATAACGGAAGAGTTGGAATATAATAAGCAGGAGCTCCGTAATATAAAGCACTTGTTGGATATTGACATACACATGAGTCTGCTGTTGAAGGAACATGATATGGATGTATCCAAGATACCGACAGATACTCTGTGGAAGTATGGCAAGCTTTTCAATAATATGGATGAATTCTCTTATAGGACAGATGCGCTGGATGTGCTGAAAGGTTCTTCATTGATGCAGTATATACCGGACAAACGTATGTTGCAGGATGTATTGCAGACTTATTTTGAGTTGGGCAGGAAACAGAGGGATGTCGGTGATTACTATGCAACGAAAACAGATGCTCTTATGAGTGCTGCCATGTCCAGGGAGTTGGCGCATGTTTTTGATGGTGACGACAGTCTTCGGGACCAGGCCTTGTTTCTTGTGCAGTATAAGAAATTTATCAATTACGTCAACATGGTTCCCGGTTTTCTGTATTGGCATGAATTTGATGAATTGGATGAAAGGCTGGCCAAGCAGATTCAAGTATTGAAAGCCAAATATAAGTAATCTCCGTTCTTTAACATCTTTTTGTATTTAATTCAGCAGCATTTTCAAAAATGCTGCGTCTAACTAACAAACGACGCGAAGAGGCGTCCGTAAAACGAGCACTGACATTGGAAAATGAGATAGAACTGATTGAGGGCTGCCGGGCAGGAAAGGATTCCGCCCGAAAGGAATTATACACCCTCTACTCCAAGCAGATGCTGGCGGTATGTTACCGCTATACGGGCGATGTCGATGCGGCCCATGACGTATTGCACGATGGCTTCATCAAAATTTTCACCCACTTCACCTTCCGTGGCGAATGTGCATTGAGTACCTGGGTGACAAGGGTAATGGTGACGCAGGCGATAGACTACCTGCGGAAACAGCAACGTTTCAGCCAACTGGTGGTGAATGAGGAACAATTGCCCGACATTCCGGATGAAGCAGGCATTGCCGAAACCGGAGGCCGTATTTCCGAAGAAATGCTGATGGCGTTCGTGGCGGAACTTCCCGATGGATGCCGTACTGTATTCAACTTATACGTCTTTGAGGAGAAATCGCACAAGGAAATAGCCGAAATCCTCCACATCAAAGAGCATTCGTCTACCTCGCAGTTGCATCGTGCTAAGTGTTTGTTGATAAAAAGAATTAAAGAATATACTGAATATGAGAGAAAATGATGAAATAACCGGTTTGTTCCGCAGTCGTCTTGCCGGTGCAGAGATGACAGTGCGGGAGGACTTCTGGGAAGGGTTGCAACGTGACTTGCCGTCACCGGTTGCCGCAAAAGGCAGGAGGCCGCTTTTTCTTTCTCCGAGGTTTCACCGCGTAGCCGCAGCCGCCTCTGTTGTATTTGTACTGGGAGCTGCTTCTGCCGCTTTCTGGTATTTCTCTCCGAAAGAGGAAATCAAGGAGGCCTTTACACAAGTGGCGGCCATGACGCCGGAAGGTAACTTGAACGGGGATGTGGTGCAGGAAAGTTTTCCCTCTATCCATCAGGCCAACCCCATGGCACAAAAGCCCGGTACACAGCATCCCGCCAACGGCATTCCGGCAGGATTGACGGCGCAGGCCGATGAGGATGAATCCGTGTCTGTCCATGTTTCCATCCGGATTACCCAACGGGTGTACGGAAACCAGCAGCAGCCGGGAAACGGTTATTACAGTAACGGAACTCCGGCCGGAAACGGGAACTACCATTCAAATCCTGGCCATAAGGATGCTGATATAGATAGAATGCTGCCATCTTCTGAGGAAGAACCGGCAAAGTCTGTGGCTGTATCGCCATCCAAGCCCCGTAATTGGGCATTGAAAGCAGGCATCGGCACTTCCCTGCCGAAAGGGAATTTCCATATGCCGTTCACGGCCGGGGTAAGCGTGGAACGTTGTTTGAACAAGCATTTCTCCTTGGAAGCCGGTCTTCAGTATAATTGCTTGGATGGTGACCATACGTTGCATACGCTGGGAATTCCGGTAAGGCTGAACATGATGCTGGCCAGTACGCCGAAAGTGGATTTCTATGCTATGGTAGGTGGAGCAGCCGAGAAATGCATTGCAGGTGCTCCGGACAATGGTTTCGGTGCAGAGCCGGTACAGTTGTCGGTTGCTGCCGGAGTAGGGGTACGCTATAAAATGAACAACCGTTTTGCCTTGTTTGCAGAGCCGTCTGTATCCCATCATTTCGATACGGACTCGCAGACAAGAACCTTGCGTACGGAACGGCCCACCAATCTGAATCTGTTGTGCGGCGTGCGCATGACTTATTAATCTTAAATACCATACAAATATGAAGACTCTATACAATAAATTACATATATTCGGGCAGACTATGCTGCTCGTATTCTTTACTCTTTCTGTTCTCTCTTTGGGCTCTTGCAGCAAAGAAACGTTGGACTACAACCATCCGGATGTAGACTTGTTTGTCAAGCAGTTGAAGGCTGGCAAATATTCTACCCAAAGTCCGGATGGATTGAGTAACATGCCCAAGTTCACTTCCGAAGATATAGAGGAATTGCTGAAGTATGCCGAGGACTTGACGGTCATTCCCTCTTTCCCCCTGGCTCCGGTATCCTATTCGGCAGGTGGCAAGCTGCGTTTGGGCGAATGCATCCTGTGGACGGTAGAGACTATCCGCCTCGGGAACAATGCTTCGATGGGATGCAAGATGGTACATACGGATGCGGAGAATTATGAAGGTATCTATTTCCTTTCGGACGAAGAGGTGCTGGATGCCGCTTCGCGCTACCGCCGCTGGTGGGAAACCCGTAAGTATCCACGGACTATGTGGACGATTGATCCCTGCTATGACGAACCGCTTTGTGGCAGCGGATATATGTGGTGGTGAAATGTTTTTAGGGATTAAGTAATCAAAACTGTCAGGTGAAGATATCTATACTTGTTTGGGGGCTGCTCTGTGCAGTAGCTTTCCCTTGCTATGCCCAAAACTGGACCCCTCAGGACTCGTTGAGGCTGAACCGGTTGCTGAAGGGCGAGGGGGAGGTAAAACTGAATCCGGAGGTATTGCAGGAATTGGAAATGAACAATTCTCTGGGTACTCCGAAAGCGGTGATGGACAAGTCGTGGATGGATTTTGATAATTCATTGCCCGTCATGCCGAAAGCGCCCGAGAAAAAAGTGGTGCTTACCTTACGTCCTTATACAGCCAATACCAAATATAATTGGGACCCCATTTATCAGAAAAAAATCAAGGTAGACAAGGATACTTGGCGAGGAGATGAATTCTATGCGCTTAAGATTCTGATGATTCCTACGAACTGGGCTAAACATCCGTTTGATGCCGGTCCGCGTGAGACGGTGGAGCAGATTGAAGCAACCGGTTTGCGTTACCGGGTGACGGAGCGGGCCAATAATATGGCTGTGGGCGGTTGGCAGGGTGCCAGTGGCGGTGGAATTTCCGGTTTAGACCTGATGACACCTTTTACCCGTGAGTTTTGGAATTTCAAAGGCCGCAAGCGCCGTGCCCGTACGCTGGAAGTATTGAAGGCGTATGGAGATTCGATAACTGTTTTGGAACAACAGTAATTTATCACTTTTTGTCAAATTTTGAACTTTCTTTCTCCTCTTCTTGTTTTCATTAGTAAACCTTTAAAAAAAGTAATAATGAACAGAGTGACTTCTCTATTTGGAATAAGATATCCGATAATTCAAGGTGGTATGGTGTGGTGTAGCGGCTGGAGACTTGCTGCTGCTGTAAGCAATGCGGGAGGGCTGGGCTTGCTCGGCGCAGGTTCGATGCATCCCGAAACGTTGCGGGAGCATATCAGGAAATGCCGTGAGGCTACGCATCATGCTTTTGGTGTGAATATTCCCTTGATGTATCCCCAGATAGAAGAGATAATGCAGATTGTGGCCGACGAGGGAGTGAAGATTGTATTTACATCTGCCGGCAGCCCGAAGAAATGGACTGGTTGGTTGCACGAGCGTGGCATCACGGTGGTGCATGTTGTTTCGTCCTCGCGTTTTGCCGTGAAGGCAGAAGAGGCGGGTGTTGATGCAATAGTTGCCGAAGGCTTCGAAGCCGGTGGGCACAATGGGAGGGAGGAGACTACCACCCTGTGCCTGATACCAGCTGTACGTGCAGTTACTACACTTCCGCTGATTGCCGCCGGTGGCATTGCAACGGGTGAGGCCATGCTGGCTGCCCGGGTGCTGGGTGCGGAAGGTGTGCAGATTGGTACACGCTTTGCCTTGACGGCAGAGAGTTCTGCAAACGAGGTATTTAAGGATTACTGCTTGCATTTGGAAGAAGGGGATACCCGTCTGCTTTTGAAGAAATTGGCTCCGGTGCGTCTGGTGCGCAATAACTTTCGCAGCGCCGTAGAGGCTGCTGAGGCTGTGGGAGCTTCAGAGGAAGAACTTCGTATCCTTTTAGGGCGTGGCCGTGCCAAACGTGGTATTTTTGAAGGTGACTTGGAAGAAGGGGAACTGGAAATAGGGCAGGTATCTGCCTTGCTGCATGGAAAGGGAGTGCAGTCTGTGGCGTCGGTCATGCAAGAGTTGGTGGAGGAGAGCAGAAGGGCGTGGGAGAGAATGCAGGAATTGGATTTCTGAATATTCCCTCTTCTGGTATCATATAACAATAAAAAAGGAATATTCCCGGTGATTTCGGGGATATTCCTTTTTTAGTTTCAACTTATAACCTTTTATCCTTTGGGGATATTGGTTGTGTCTTTTGCCGTATTTCCACTTGTGGCGGAATTACTTGTGCCATTGCTGCTGGCAGTGGCGCTACCGGTAGCCATATTTGTTGCACTTTTACCGGCTGTCTGCACAGCAGGTTGCTCTTCCCAATGGAACGGTTCAAAGCTACTGTTCGGGTCAACCCAGGACGGTTTCTTGGAAGCATAAATAATGAATGGGGCAATGACTACAATCAGCGCACCGATGATGAGCACGGAGAACCATACAGTGTTGCTGCCTGTTGAAATCTGGCTGGGTGGGATAAAGCTCAATACGAATGCCAGCAATGACCCGCAGAAACCAAGACCACCGATGAGCCACATCAATCCGTTGCCATTCTTGCCGATACGGAACGGACGGTTCAGCTTCTTCATCTTATAACGCAGCACGATGGCTCCGGAGAACATCAGCATATACATGATAAGATAGAGGACTACGGTCAACTGTGACAGAATCTGGTAGAAACTCTGTACGGAAGGCATGACTACGAACAGAAGGCTCAGTACGGTTACTGCACCGCCTTGTACATAAAGGATGTTCTTCTGTACACCCAGTTTGTTTGTCTTCTGGAAGAACGGAGGCATGTAGCCTGCTTTTCCTACGGCAAAGATACCTTTGGACGGACCGGCAACCCATGTCAATACACCTGCCAGCACCCCGAATGCCAGAGCAATGGCGATGATGGGTGACAGCCAGGAGGCGCGGATGTAATGGAAATAGTTATCGAAGCCTACAAGCAGACTCTGTGTCAGACTGATGTCTTTGGCCGGGATGATGATGCCCAGTGAGAAAGTACCGAGCACGAAGATGATAACCGTAATGGCCGCACCGATGAACACTGCCTTCGGATAATTCTTGGAGGGATTGTTCACGTCTTTTACGTGGATACCGCCCATTTCCATACCGGCATAGAAGAGGAAGATACTGGCAGCAAGCACCACGTTGTCGAAGTTCGTCAAGTCGGGGAAGAAGCTGCTGTGGAAATCCAGGTTGGAGTGTCCGCCGGTGGCAAGGTAGATAATACCCAGGATAATCAGCAGTGCGGCAGGGATAATAGTCCCGACCAGGCCGCCGACCTTTGCCACTTTACCTACCCAGCTCATGCCCTTCATGGAGATGAACGTAGCCAGCCAGTAGATGATGAGGACAACAACGAGCGAGTAATACTTGTTATTGGCCAGTGACATGTCGTGTACGTCGTTCATGCCGATGAAAGCAATGGATACGGCACCGAATGTCAATACGGTAGGATACCAGATTGTACTTTCAATCCATTGTACCCAGATGGCAAGGAAGCCCAGTTTTTTTCCGTAGGCTTCGCCCACCCAGCGGAACACACCGCCTTGCTTGTCTTGAAACATGGCAGCCAGTTCCGCGGCGACAAGTGACGTCGGAATCAGAAAAACAATGGCTGCAAATAAGTAGTAGAAGGCCGAACTCATTCCGTACACGGCCTCGGCAGGAAGTCCACGTAGGGATACTACTGCCGTCACATTCATGATTGCCAGGGTAAATACACCCAGCTTCACTGTTTGTTTAATATTTGCCATAAGTTAAGGTTTTAGATGAAAAATATATTCAAAATCAGCGTCTATAACAACACTTGGGGAGAGTTGTTCCCAACGGATAAGTGAAAGTTCCGGTTTTAACTATTCAGGAAGCGTCGGCTTTGGGCGCGGGCTTCTGTGCAACTTTCTTGTAGAACTCTTCTTTTTCCTTATTGCGCCGTTCGACCAGGCTCGTTACATACACTGTAAAGATAGGGAACATCATCATGCCCAGCGCAGCCAGCAGTACGGACAGTACCCGTCCGGTGGGAGTGACTGCTATGATATTGGAACCCACCGTCGTCACATCCATAAATGCCCACCATAAGGCGTCTCCATATCCTTTAACTAAAGGATTGGGACCATGCTCCATGACATAAAAGGCCAGACTGGAAAAATAGACAGTGGCCAGCAACATGGTAAGGTAGGAAACGAACAGTCCCGATGCGCGGTTGTACGTCAGCCAACCCACCACGATAGCCATGGCGTAACCACCCCGCACCAATGGGATGAAACGCAGCATATAGGTTATCTCGGGTGAGAAAGTCCATCCCATATAGGCAATGATGTTTTGATAGGGTATAGCTACCAGCAGGAAAATGAAATGCGTGGCCACGTAGTGACCCTTCTTCTCTGCCAGGAACCATTCCAATACAAAATCTGCCAGGAACAGGGCGCATATCCACAACTGTACTTTCATGTAGACCGACTGTTCGTAAAAGGGGATCCCCTTGAACGTGTCGACAGAGATGCTGATAACTAAAAATAGCGACAGTATCAATATAATGACATGCAGTATGCCATAGATACCTTTTTCCCGCAATACAAATTCTGATAGAGCCATTTTCATGATGAAGTCCATTATAAAGTCATAAGTTATGAGTTATAAGTCATTTGCTGATTACGGTGCCTACCAACAAATAACTCATAACCTATAACTCATAACTAAAAAGAGAAACTTATTCTGTAATCGTTACGTTATCACCGTTGAATACACCCAGGCCGAGCTTGTTCATGATGAACTTGATTGCCGATTGGGCCTTTACGGAGTTTCCCGCTTCGTCTAGGGGAGGAGCGAAGGCCGATACTCCCATGACACCGGGCAATACGGCCATTACACCACCGCCTACACCGCTTTTGGCCGGTATGCCGGCGGTGTACATCCAGTCGCCCGAATGCTCGTAGAAGCCTACGGTAGAAATCATCGACGTGATTTTCGGTGCCAGGCTGGCTTCGAACACCGTTTGTTTGGTGACGGGGTTCACACCGTTATTGGCGATGGTTCCTGCGGCAATGCCCAGTTGCTGGGCCGTGATGCCGAGAGAACACTGGCGAGTATAGAGGTCGAGAGCCATGTCCGGATTATCGTAGATGCGGTTGTAGTTTTTCAGCAGCCAGGCAATGGAGCGGTTGTTGAAGTTGGTAGCCGTTTCCGATTTGTACAGTTCGTCGATGAGTTGTGGGGCGGAGCCGCACAGCTCAGTGACATTCTGTACAATGGCATCCCATTTCTTGTCGGAGTTTCCCACTGGCTGTACCATGGAACAGGCGGAAATGGCACCGGCATTTACCAATGGAGTGGAAGGGTGGTCGTTTTCCAGCAAGATGGCGATGATGGAGTTGAACGGTAGTCCCGTGGCATCGGCACCTATCATGTCCAGCACTTTCTGCGCACCGTATTGGCGCAGGATAAGGATGGCTGTGTGTACCTTCGAGACGGACTCTATACCGAAACGATAGTCTGTGTCACCTATATTGATGGTCTGCCCGTTCATCAGGCAGATGCTGAGTCCGAATAGTTTGGAGTCTATGTTGGCAAGGTAGGGAATATAATCCGCATTCTTGCCTCCTGTGCTGCCCTTCACCTCATTGTAGGCTTCTTGGGCAACCTCCTTTATTTGTGAAATTGATATTTTCTTTTCCATAAACACGTTGTGATGTACGATTAGACGATGTACGATTTACGATTGAAATTACTCCTTTAAACGTAGTCCGTATCAAGAGAAACTCTAATCGTACATCGTAAATCGTTTAATCGTAAATTAATTTATTTTTTATGAGTACGGCATCCGTGGTTGAATATTTTGGTTTCCACCGGCAGGTTCTTTTCCTGTGCCATACGGGTAGGAGTCGGGTAATCCAGTTTCTCCAGCTCCGTGATGGCATTCTTGATGTCACCCAGCAGCATGTCTGCCATGTCGCGGCTGAATCCTTGGCGAACAACGACGCGCATTACGACGTAGTCTTCCAGCTTTGAAGGCAGTGTATAGGCGGGTACCATCCAACCGTGTTGTGACAGCTTGTCCTGCAGGTCATACAGAGTCCATTTGGCAGCTCTTGCATATTCCGGTTTCAAATACCAGATAAACAGCGGGTTCACAACCTCGTCGGAATAGTTTACGAACGGAGCCATCTTGCCGATTTCGTCATGGATATACTTGGCGATGGTCAGAGAGTTGTACTGTACTTCCTTGTAACCCTGGAATCCCAAACGGATGAACTGGTAATATTGACCCAGAATCTGTGCGGCAGGACGGGAGAAGTTCAGGCCTACCTGAGTAATGTTGGCACCGAGGTAGTTTACGCTGAATGACATTTCTTCGGGCAGATATTCCTTGCCTTTCCAGCAAACCCAGCCCAGACCCGGATAAACTAGACCGAATTTGTGTCCGCTGACGCTGATGGAGAGTACCCACTTCAGACGGAAGTCCCACTTCTTTTCGGGATAGAGGAACGGGAGGATGAAACCACCGCTGGCGGCATCCACGTGGATAGGAATGTCGTAGCCGGTCTTTGCATTGTAGGCATCGAGGGCTTTGTCAAGGGCTTCGACGTCATCGTTCAGTCCTGTCCATGTAACGCCTTGGATAGGTACGATACAGATGGTGTTCTCATCACACATCTTCAAGGCTTCTTCGGGGTCGAGCGTGGTCTTGTCCAGTGTCAAAGGCACTTCACGCATTTCAATCTGCCACAATTGGGCGAATTTTTCCCATACCACCTGGAAACCGGTTGAAATAACGAAGTTTGGTTTGTCGAACGGTTTGCCTTGCGCCTGACGTTTCTTGCGCCAGCGCAACCAGGCTGCCACACCACCCAGCATACATGCCTCCGAGGAACCGATGGCAAGTGCGCCGGTTTTCCAGGTTTCTTTTTCAGGAGAGTTCCAGAGGTTGGCCACGATGTTGATACATTTACCGTTCATTACGGCGATGCGCGGATATTCGGTCTCGTCAATGTAGTTGATGTTGATGGCTTCGTTCATCAGCTTGGTTGCATATTCGTCCATATAGGTAGTGACGAATGTAGCCAGATTCAAGCGAGGCTGCGTTTGGGCGAAGGTCTCGTCTTTCACCATCTGATAGGCGATTTCCGGGGTAGTAGGTCCGTCGGGAATCTTTTCTACGGGTGAGGGTTGTAACATACGGTTTGAACCGAATACTTCAGTTTTTGCATCTCCTTTTCTGAAATTCAAATCTTCCATATTAATAAGTTTTTTAAAGGTTTAGGCGGCGGGGCTTTTCCCCGTCGAATTTCCCACAACAACGGGGTTTGCGGATGAAAGTTCCGGGGTTTTGCATTATTTGGCGTTTATTAAAGGGCAGCGTAGTAAAATCTTAAAAAACGAACATTCTGAAGGTAGGTTTGTTGTTCCCACATTATTCATTTAATTAATATACTACTATATGAAAATCAATACCGGAAGGGGTACAATCCCCCTTATCACGCTTGTCGGCATTTGGTCAGTCTCTGCATTGACTTCCTTGCCGGGATTGGCCGTATCACCTATTTTGGGACAGCTTACTACCATTTTTCCATATGCCACAGAACTGGATATACAGATGCTTACCTCCCTGCCTTCGCTGCTGATAATTCCTTTTGTGCTATTGGCGGGCAAGCTGGCCGAGAAACGTGACTTTGTGCGTCTGCTGAAAGTGGGACTTTGGATGTTTGCCGCCAGTGGGGTACTTTATCTTTTTTCGGACAAAATGTGGCAGTTGATGGTGGTCAGTGCTTTGCTCGGCATTGGCTCGGGACTGATAATCCCGTTGTCTACCGGTTTGGTTTCACGTTATTTCACGGGGGAGTATAGGGTAAAGCAGTTTGGTTACAGTTCTGCCATCACCAATGTGACGCTGGTTGTGGCAACGGCGGTGACTGGGTATCTGGCAGAGGTAAACTGGCACTTGCCTTTCGTGGTATATCTGCTTCCGTTGGTTTCTCTGCTGCTTGTCGGGTATTTGAAGGGAGATACCGGTCAGCCGCAGAAAACAGAAGATACGGCTACCGTTGTTCCGGAGGAATCCAAGCGTGCGATTCCCGGTAAATACGGCATCCATGTCCGCCATCTGCTACAGTTGATGCTGTTTTATGGCGTCACTACGTATGTAGTGCTGGCGGTTACTTTTGACTTGCCTTTTTTGATGGAGGCCCATCACTTCTCCAGCGGAAATTCCGGATTGATGATCTCCTTATTCTTCCTTGCCATTATGGCTCCGGGTTTCTTCCTGGGGCATATCGTGAAGTGGATGGGGAAACACACAAAGTTTTACAGCCTTTTGTCCATTGCAGCGGGTTTGCTTTTGATATGGATTTCGCCTAAAGAATGGCTGATAATACCGGGATGTATGTTGGTTGGTTTGGGATATGGTGTCATTCAACCGCTGATTTATGACGAGACAGTAGATACGGCTATACCGGAAAAAACAACTTTGGCACTGGCCTTTGTAATGGTAATGAATTATCTGGCGATTCTATTGTCCCCGTTCATTACAGACTTCTTTCAGACCTTGTTCCACACTAATTCCAAGGAATTTCCGTTTATTTTCAACCTCTGCATCACACTGCTCGCTATGTGGTGGGAGTATGCGAGGAAGAAGGATTCTTTGTTGGGGGGGAGTTATGAGTGATGAGTGATTTGTTGGTAATTGTGCTGCGCTACCATGCTGAAAGGAAAATACCAACAAATCACTCATCACTTATAACTTATAACTCAATCGCCTCATATTTCAGCCCGAAGACGTCGGCTACAGCTTTGTATGTTACTTTGCCTTCCACTACGTTCAATCCTTGCGCCAGAGCCGGGTCGTCCTTGCAGGCTTGTCTCCAGCCTTTGCATGCCAGGGCAACGGTGTAGGGCAGGGTGGCATTTGTCAGTGCCATGGTGGAGGTGAAGGGTACGGCGCCGGGGATATTGGCAACGGCGTAGTGCACAATTCCATCCACAATGTAGGTAGGATCGCTGTGCGTAGTGGGATGGGAGGTCTCGAAACAACCGCCCTGGTCGATGGCTACGTCCACGAGTACGGTGCCGGGTTTCATCATCTTCAGCATTTCGCGGGTGATGAGATGCGGGGCCTTGTCACCGGGGATGAGGACGGAACCTACTACCATGTCGATGTTCGGCAATTCCATCTTGATGTTATGGGTGGAAGAATAGAGTGTCTTTACGTTTTTCGGCATCACTTCGCTCAGGTAACGCAGGCGAGGGAGGTTGATGTCTGCAATCAGCACCTCGGCACCCATTCCGGCAGCTATCTGTGCGGCATTGGTGCCCACGATACCGCCTCCGAGGACAAGTACGCGTGCGGGACGTACGCCTGTCACGCCACCCATCAGTTTTCCCTTGCCGCCTTGTGGCTTTTCAAGGAAGCGGGCTCCTACTTGGGTAGCCATACGTCCTGCCACCTCGCTCATGGGGGTAAGCAGCGGAAGTGAACGGTCTTCTTTTTCCACGGTTTCGTAGGCGATGCAGACGGCACCGCTTTCAATCATGGCTTCGGTCAGTAATTTATCGGCTGCAAAGTGGAAATAGGTGAATACCACTTGTCCCTTTTTAATCAGTTTGTACTCCGGTGTAATAGGTTCCTTTACCTTGACAATCATGTCGGCTGCGGCATACGTGTCTTCAATGGTCGGTAAAGTCTTTGCACCTACGGCGATGTAGTCATCGTCGGAGAAACCGCTGTTTGCGCCTGCCGTGGCCTGCACATACACCGTATGACCTTTTTTTACCAACTCGGCTACTCCGGCAGGGGTCATGCCCACGCGGTTCTCGTTGTTCTTGATTTCTTTAGGTACTCCGATAATCATAACCTTAAAGTTTTAATTGGGGGGTTAAACATGGCGCAATATAGCGATTTCCCGGCTTGGGTGTTATCGGTGTATCTATGTTCTTCAACAGAATTTTTATGCATGTTTTAATCAATGATAATTGCACCTTTCTGTAGGTAGAGAGAACTATTCTTTTTATATTTGCATGCATTTAAAATAATATTGACTGTACAAAATATGAAATATCCTATATTTTTCTCTCTTTTGTTCTTTATTGGTAGTGTGCAAAGCGGCTATGCCCAAGAAACCGATACAGACAAGACCTCCTTCATCCCGCCTTTTGATTTTCCCATCACTTTCTCCGGTAACTTCGGCGAGATACGTGCCAACCATTTTCATGGCGGACTGGATTTCAAGACCGGTGGAACCATAGGCAAGCCGGTACGCGCTCTGGCCGACGGATATATTTCGCGTATCCGCGTTACCCACGGTTCGGGCTATGTGCTCGATGTGGCTTATGACAATGGTTATTCGACGATAAACCGCCATTTGAGTGCCTTTGTGGGCGATGTGGCCCGCCGGGTTGAAGACTTGCAGTACGAGAAAGAAAGTTGGGAGGTGGAAATTACTCCCGAACCCGATGAATATCCCGTGAAGGCCGGTCAGATAATAGCTTTGAGCGGAAACACCGGATACTCTTTCGGTCCGCACCTGCATCTGGATATGATAGAGACGGCTACGGACGAATATATCGACCCGCTGCCTTTCTTCATGAACAAGGTGAAAGACAAGACTGCCCCGCGTGCCGAAGGTATCATGCTGTTTCCACAGTCGGGAAAAGGAGTGGTGGAGGGCAAGCAGACGCGACGGGCTTTTCCGGCACATCCAACGAAACCCATTACCGCCTGGGGACTGATTGGTGCAGGCATCCGTGCCTACGACTATATGGACGGAGTGCAGAATAAATATGGCGTGAAGGCGGTGATTCTCGAAGTGGACGGCGAGGAAGTCTTCCGCAGTACGGTAGACCGCTTTGCCTATGAGGAGAACCGCTATATCAATTCGTGGACACACGGTCAGTACATGAAGTCTTTCATAGAGCCGGGCAACCGCCTTCGCATGCTGCAGGCATCCAACGGCAATCGCGGACTGGTGGACATCAACGAAGAACGCCCTTACCGGTTTGTCTATACGCTGAGAGATGCGCTGGGAAATATCTCCAAGGTCCGCTTCACAGTGCAGGGACAGAAGACGATAATTGCTCCGGTGGAACATCGTGAGAAATACGCCCTCAAATGGGACAAGGTGAACTATCTGCAGGAGCCGGGGCTGGAGTTGGTTATCCCGAAAGGAATGCTCTACGATGACGTCTTGCTGAACTACTCCGTGCGGGCTGATAGTGGAGACATCGCTTTCACCTATCAATTGAACGATACCCGTATTCCTATGCACGGTACCTGCGATTTGCGTATCGGCTTGCGCCGGCGTCCGGTGGAGGATATGGCCAAATATTATGTGGCGGGCGTAACGGCACGCGGTGGAAAATATCGTATTGGCGGTAAGTATGAGGATGGTGTCATGAAAGTGCGTATACGGGATTTGGGGACTTATACCGTGGCGGTGGATACGGTTCCGCCGGTGATAACTCCCCTAAACCAAGCCCAATGGGGACGTACGGGAAAAATCATCTTCAAGGCCAAGGACAAGGAAACCGGCATCAATACCTATCGGGGTACGATTGACGGGAAGTATGCCTTGTTTGGAAAGCCCAATTCCATCAGTGGTAACCTGGTGTGCGAGCTCGACCCGAAACATGTGGAGAAAGGCGGCAAGCATGTGGTGGAGATGACGGTGACGGATGGCTGTGGCAACCGTACCACCGGACAGTTTGAATTTGTATGGTAAAGACTGAAATATTTAGTAACATTATAATTTAGAAGTATGAAAAGTAAAAGACTGACTCTTTTCGTCTTGTTTGTTGTGGCAGCCGTGGCGAATGCGCTGGCCTGCACCAATCTTATCGTGGGCAAGAACGCTTCTGCGGACGGTTCTACCATTGTTTCCTATTCTGCCGATTCTTATGGTTTGTTCGGCGAGTTATATCATTATCCTGCCGGTATGCACAAGAAAGGTACGCTGATTGACATACACGAGTGGGACACCGGCAAATACCTCGGGCAGATAGAGCAGGCCCGCCAGACGTACAATGTCATCGGCAATATGAATGAGTTCCAGCTCACTATCGGTGAGACGACATTCGGCGGACGTCCCGAGCTGGTGGATACCACCGGCATCATCGACTATGGCAGCCTGATTTACCTCGGTCTGCAACGCTCACGCACCGCCCGCGAGGCCATTAAGGTGATGACGGAGTTGGTGCAGGAATACGGCTATTACAGCAGTGGCGAGTCTTTTACCATTGCCGACCCCAACGAAATATGGATTATGGAGATGATTGGCAAGGGACCCGGTGTGCGCGGTGCCGTATGGGTGGCTGTCCGCGTGCCCGATGATTGTATCTCTGCTCATGCCAACCAGAGCCGCATTCATCAGTTCAACATGAACGACAAGGAGAACTGTATGTACTCCGCCGACGTCATCTCCTTTGCACGCGAGAAGGGCTATTTTGACGGTGTGAACAAGGATTTCAGCTTTGCCGATGCCTACGCTCCGCTCGATTTCGGTGCCCGTCGCTATTGCGAGGCCCGTGTATGGAGCTATTTCAATATGTTTACCGACCGTGGCAACGAGTTCCTGCCTTATATATTAGGTGAGACGAACACTCCGATGCCTCTGTTTGTGAAGCCCAACCGCAAGGTTTCCGTGCAGGATGTGAAGAACGCCATGCGCGACCATTATGAAGGTACCCCTCTTGACATCAGCAAAGATTTCGGCGCAGGCCCGTATCATACCCCGTACCGCCTTTCACCACTCTCTTTCAAGGTAGGCGACCAGGAATACTTCAATGAGCGTCCCATCTCCACCCAGCAGAGCGGTTTCGTATTCGTGGCACAGATGCGCTCCGAGTTGCCCGACCCTATCGGTGGAGTATTGTGGTTCGGCACGGATGATGCCAACATGACGGTATTTACGCCCGTATACTGCTGTACGGACAAGGTTCCCGTATGCTACACCCGTGTGGACGGCGCCGATTACATTACTTTCTCCTGGAACTCCGCTTTCTGGATTTTCAACTGGGTGGCCAATATGGTTTATCCCCGTTATGACTTGATGATGGGCGACGTGCGTGCCACTCAGACAGAGTTGGAGACAACCTTCAACGAAGCGCAGGAAGGCGTTGAGGCTGCTGCTGCCAAACTACTGGAAAAAGACCCTGCCAAAGCAAAGGCATTCCTTACCAACTATACGAACATGACTGCCCAAAGCACTTTCGATACTTGGAAACGTCTTGGCGAGTTTCTTGTCGTAAAGTATAATGACGGCGTTGTCAAACGTATGAAAAACGGTCAATTCGAACGTAATTCCATCGGCCAGCCGGCAGGCGTAATCCGCCCGGGATACCCGAAGGAGTTCCTTGAAGAGTATGTTAAGCAGACGGGAGACAGATATAAAATGCCTGAATAAAATTAGGATATTTGAACTTATTCTTCTACATTTGTGTCTTACAAAAAAGTTTATATTAACCCTTAAAACAATAACAGTCTTATGGAAAATCAGGAACTGATTAAGCAGGTGACTGAGAAAGCCGAAAAATGGCTTACCCCGGCATATGATGCCGAAACTCAGGCAGAAGTGAAACGCATGTTGGAAAATCCAGATAAAACCGAATTGATAGACAGTTTTTACAAAGACCTGGAGTTTGGAACGGGTGGTCTGCGTGGCATCATGGGTGCCGGTACAAACCGCATGAACATCTACACCGTAGGTGCCGCAACACAGGGCTTGTCCAACTATCTGAACAAATGTTTTGCCGGAAAGAAGGATATTTCCGTTGTTGTGGGGCACGACTGCCGCAACAATAGCGACAAGTTCGCAAAGATTTCTGCCGACATCTTCTCTGCAAACGGCATCAAGGTATATCTTTTTGATGACCTTCGTCCTACGCCCGAAGTTTCATTTGCCATTCGCCACTTCGGCTGCCAGAGCGGTATCAACATTACAGCCAGCCACAACCCCAGAGAATACAACGGCTACAAGGCTTATTGGGATGACGGTGCGCAGGTGCTCGCTCCGCACGATACAGCCATCATAGACGAGGTAAATAAGGTGACGGTGGCCGACATCAAGTTCAACGGCAACAAGGACTTGATTCAGATTATCGGCAAGGAAGTGGATAAGGTTTATCTGGACATGGTTCACTCCATCTCCATCGACCCCGAAGTCATCCGTCGCCAGAAAGACCTCAGCATTGTGTATACTCCGCTTCATGGCGCAGGCCGCGTGCTCATTCCGGACTCATTGAAGGAGTGGGGATTTGAGAATATCAACTGCGTGCCCGAACAGATGGTGAAGGACGGCAATTTCCCGACGGTGGTTTCTCCGAATCCCGAAAATGCCGAAGCCCTTTCCATGGCCATTGCGCTGGCCAAGAAGATTGACGCTGACATCGTGATGGCAAGTGACCCGGATGCCGACCGTGTCGGTATGGCCTGCAAGGACGATAAGGGCGAGTGGGTGCTTATTAATGGTAACCAGACTTGTCTCATTTTCTTGTACTACATCATCAAGAACCGTATTGCAATGGGCAAGATGCAGCCAAACGACTTCATCGTGAAGACCATCGTGACCACTGAACTCATCAAGGCTGTGGCAGACAAGAACAAGATTGAAATGCGCGACTGCTACACCGGCTTCAAGTGGATTGCTCGCGAAATCCGTCTGAGCGAAGGCAAGCAGCAGTATATCGGTGGTGGTGAAGAAAGCTATGGCTTCCTGGCCGAAGACTTTGTCCGTGATAAAGATGCGGTTTCTGCCTGCTCCTTGCTGGCCGAAATCTGTGCTTGGGCCAAAGACCAGGGTAAGACGCTCTATGACGTATTGATGGAAATCTATGTAGAATATGGATTCTCAAAGGAAACCACCGTGAATGTGGTGAAACCGGGTAAGAGCGGTGCCGAGGAAATCAAGGCGATGATGGATAACTTCCGTGCCAATCCTCCGAAGGAAATCGGCGGTTCGGCTGTCAGTCTGATTAAGGATTACAAGACGCTGGAACTTACTGATGCCCAGGGCAACGTAAGCAAGCTGGATATGCCCGAGACTTCCAATGTACTTCAATATTTCACTGTAGACGGCACGAAGATTTCTGTCCGTCCTTCCGGTACGGAACCGAAGATTAAGTTCTATATCGAGGTGAAGGGCGAGATGGGTTGTCCGAAATGCTATACCAGCGCCGATGCCGAAGCTGAGAAGAAAGTGGAGGCAGTGCGCAAGTCACTCGGCATTTGATAGGAAAGAGGAAAAAATGTGTATATAGTGTTCGGAGAGGCGTAACCCGTGAGGGCTGCGCCTCTTCCTTTTGCTTCTGTGTTGAAAGAAAACTTAAATAAAGACTTAAACCCGATGGTTGATGAACAAAACGTTTGCAGGGAAGTTAAGTATAGGCAGATTGCGGTTACACACCGATTGGTTGATGTGAATGAGAGTCGTTTCATTCGTAGTTGTTCGTTTGTGAGTGTGTGTTTTCCGCAATCTGCTTTTTAAAATTTCTTCCCCCCCTCTTTTTAATTCTTTAATTTTTAATTGTTCTCCATCCACCAGTCTATCAGCCTTCTTGCGATACTCAGTTTTCGTGGAATTTCGGGCAGGTTGTCTTTGGAATAGAAGGCGGCAGCGGTCAGCTCATCTTCCTGCAGTTTTATCTCCCCGCTTTCGTAGTCGGCAATGAAACCCACCATCAATCCGCTGGGGTAGGGCCAGGGCTGGTTGCTGAAGTAGGTGATGTTCTTTACCTTCAGCCCCGTTTCCTCAAAAACTTCCCGTTCCACACATTCTTCCAGTGTCTCGCCGGCTTCGAGGAAGCCTGCCACCAGTCCGTAGAAGGTTCCTCGGAAGTTCCGGGCATGCACCAGCAGGATTTCGTCTCCTTTGCGTATCAGTACGATGATGGCGGTGGAAACGGGAGGGTACATCTCATTGCCGCAGTTGGGACACTTCTTCATGATGGGGGTCTGGTGCTCCATGGCGGTGCCACACACGGGGCAGAAGTGGCTGTGCTCGTCCCAATAGAGTATCTGGAAGGCCTTTCCTGCAGAACGGTACTCGTCCGGCGAGATGTAGTCGTACGATGCGCGCAGGCCTATCATGACCCATTCGTCGGTTTCGGCCACGGGCTGTTCCAAGGCGAATGCACGTACTTGCTTGCCGTTGGGGGGGAACACTTCGTGTATATTACTTCCGGCTTCCGGTGTCAGAGGAGGCTCTATACTGACGGGTACGCTGTATTTTATTTCTCCTTTGTCTGTATATCCTTTTTTCAGCAGCAGTTGGTCTTTGAAGAAGACGAACCACTGCGTGGAGGGTTGGGGTTCTGTTGATTTTTCCATTGTTTGTTGTTTTATTATTTGGGGGGGATGAACACGAAAATACAAAGGCATAGAGATTCTTTTCAAAGAGATAAAGCATTAATTTCTATGTCTTTGTATCTCTGTGTTCGCCTCCCCCCTAAATTTCGTTTGCTGTGTCTTTTTCTTGTCGTACATAGACCGTTGACCTTCCCATTCCGCGGCGGCGCAGGAACCCTTGCCGGATGAAGTTGTTTAGTTCGTCTATGGCGGCATGTCTGGTTAGTCCGCTTAGCTGGATGTATTCGTTCTTGTTGATACATACATTCTGCTTGAGGAACAGTTCCAGTTCGGTTTTTCTTGTTTCTTCGGTGGTCTCTACTACTTTTTTCGATTTCTTGGTAGTGGAGTGTACACGTTCCAACGTCATTTTCTTCTTGATGTTGTTGCGGAACGTGCTGCTGATGCGCAGGTGTACGTTTTGGAATTGGACGGATTCGGAGCGGATTTTCTTTTTCTCGTCGTCGGTCTCGCGCAAGCATTTCAGTGAAGTGCTGAAGAATCCGAGTTCTCCCAGCTCCACGATGTTTCCGTTGGCAAGGAGGTCGCACAACTCGTCAATGCAGGCATCCAATGCTGCCCCTATCACATTCTTGGGCAGATGTTGGAAAGTTGCAATATGTTCCACAAACTCCTTTTGGGTATAAGTCCTTTTCGGGCAGATACGTGCATGGAGTGATTTCTTGTCTTCTTTCCCGTCGGGCGAAGGCGTTTCGTAAAGGTCGTAATACGCGCTCATAAGATATTTATTTTTGTTTATAGCGATAAACAGTTCTCGTCGCTTCGGGGAATTATTTTTGTCGCTAAGCAGATTAATTTTCTTCTTCCTAAAAACTAATCGTCCGACAACTGTTGCATTATCGTCCAACAGTTGTTTAATTATCGTCCGACAGCTGTCGGACGAAACAGAAATGGGTATGGGACGATTAATTCTTAGTGAACAAAGGTATAAAATATTGTGATACGAAGGGTAGTGTTTGGGGAGGAAAGTTTTAGTAGGCAGGAAGTTTTTTAAGGAAAGAAAAAGTAGTTTCTTTGATGGAAAAACTCGTTTATTGAAATAAAAAATCCCCCGTTAAGGACGAGGGAACCTAATGTCTTCACAACGGAATAATCCTTATTGTGATTTGCTTCATTTTAGTACGACAAAGATAAGAATAAAAATGATATATCCTGCAATCTTTTCAAATGCTTTTTTTACATTTGTGGAAATTAACTTTAAATTATTGTTATGAAAAAAATATTGGGGTTGGATTTGGGGACCAGTAGCATTGGCTGGGCATTAGTTAATGAGGCAGAAACGAGCGAAGAGAAATCGTCAATAATTAAGCTTGGTGTGCGAGTAAACCCTTTAACGGTGGACGAATTGCAGAATTTTGAAAAGGGGAAGAGTATCACTACAAATGCAGATAGGACAGCAGGTCGAAGTATGCGACGTAATTTGCAGCGCTATAAACTGCGGCGTGAAAATCTGATTGAGGTCTTGAAAGAATATAATTTCATTACCGATGAAACGATATTGTCTGAAAATGGTAATAGAACGACTTTTGAAACATATCGCTTAAGAGCGAAAGCTGCTGTAGAAGAGATTTCATTAGAGCAATTTGCACGTGTGTTATTAATGATTAACAAGAAACGTGGTTATAAAAGCAGTCGGAAGGCCAAAGGAGCAGAAAATGGGACTTTAATTGACGGGATGGAAGTGGCCCAAAAAATGTATGATGAGGGTATTACACCCGGCGAATTATGTTTGCAACTTCTTACAGCAGGAAAAAGATATTTCCCTGATTTTTATCGCTCAGATTTGCAAGCTGAATTTGATAGAATTTGGAATTTTCAGAAACAATTTTATCCAGATTCCTTAATTGATAAAGTCAAAGACGAAGTAAGAGGAAAGAATAAGTCACAGACTTGGGCTATATTAGCGAAGTATTTTGTATGGAAAGAAGTTGAAAATAGTTGGAATGAAGAAGAAGCCCAAACTAGAAGAGTAGAAAAAGAATACAGACTTGTGGGAATTAAAAGGGGAGTAAAGAGAGAGGAATTGAAACTTGAAAACTTCCAATGGCGAGTAAAAGCACTTTCCGAGAGGATGAATCCTGAAGAACTTGCAATCGTTTTGCAAGAGATAAATGAGCAGATTAGTAATTCGAGTGGGTATTTAGGTGCAATTAGTGATCGAAGCAAGGAACTATATTTCAATAGACAAACTGTTGGACAGTATCAAATGGCTGTTTTGGATAACAATCCTAATATAGGCTTGCGGAATATGGTGTTTTATAGGCAGGATTATTTGGATGAGTTTAATACGATATGGGAAAAACAGGCTGAATTTCATAAAGAGTTGACGGAAGATTTGAAAAAGGAAATTCGGGATATCGTTATCTTTTATCAACGTCGTTTGAAAAGTCAGAAAGGTTTGATAAATATTTGTGAGTTTGAAAGGCGGCAGATAGAGGTGGAAATAGATGGTAAGAAAAAGATTAAAACTATTGGTAGTCGGGTTATTCCTCGTTCTTCACCTCTATTCCAGGAATTTAAGATATGGCAGACTTTAAACGATATAGAGGTGTCGGTGCTTGGTGTGAAAAATAAACGTAAAAAGCAAGATGATAATTCTACTACACTGCTCGATTCTGCCGAAAATATTGATTCTTTGAAATTGAATGTTAGCCGTCCTCTGGATGCTGATGAAAAAAGCTTACTTGCTAAAGAACTTTTTATCCGTGATAAGCTGACTAAATCAGATGTGCTGAAATTGCTATTTAATAATCCTCAGAATCTGAATCTGAATTTTAAAAATATTGATGGAAATAGAACAGGAAGTGCCTTATATCAGGCATTTAGTAAGATTCTTGAAATATCTGGTCATGAGTCTATTAATTTCAAAAAATCAGCTGACGAAATTGTAGAACAAGTAAAAACGATATTTTCTGCTTTGGGTTGGAATACGGAAGTTTTGTGTTTTGATTCGGAAAAAGAATTGGACAAGCAACCTTACTTTAAACTTTGGCATTTATTGTACTCTTTTGAGGGTGATAGTACGCCGACCGGAGATGGAAATCTGATTCAAAAGATAGCAGATTTATGTGGTTTTGAAAAAGATTATGCTTCAATTTTGGCGAATATAACTTTTCAAGAAGATTATGGTAGTTTGAGTACAAAAACAATTCGTAAGATATTACCTCATCTAAAAGATGGAAATCAGTATGATGTTGCTTGTGAATATGCAGGGTATAAACATTCAAAATCCTCATTAAAGAAAGAAGAAATTAAGAACAAGGTATTGAAAGATAAATTAGAGCTTCTTCCTAAGAATAGTTTGCGTAATCCGGTTGTTGAGAAGATACTGAATCAGATGGTCAATGTGATTAATGCGATTATTACTACTTATGGCAAACCGGATGAAATCCGTATTGAACTGGCTCGCGAATTAAAGAAAAATGCAAAAGAGAGAGAAGAACTGACGAAATCTATTGTGGATACAACAAAAACGCACGAAGGGATAAGAGCTATTCTGCAAAATGATTTCGGAATGTCTCATGTAAGCCGTAATGCAATAATTCGTTATAAATTGTATGAAGAGTTGAAAGATAATGGTTATAAAACCTTGTATTCTAATACCTATATTCCCAAAGAAAAATTGTTCAGTAAGGATTTTGATATTGAGCATATTATTCCACAGGCTCGTTTGTTTGATGATTCTTTCTCTAACAAAACATTGGAAGTGAAAAGTATAAATATTGAGAAAGGAAGTAAAACTGCTTATGATTTTGTGGAGGAGAAATATGGCGAACAAGGTTTGCAGGAATATTTAAATCGTTGCGAGGTACTGTTCAGGGATAAGAAAACTAAACTTAGAAAATTGAAAATGCAGGAGAGTGAAATCCCTGAAGGATTTATTGATAGGGATTTACGGAATACACAGTACATTGCAAAGAAAGCTCTTTCTATGTTGAATGAAATTTGTCGTCGAGTGGTTGCTACTACTGGGGCGATTACTGATGAATTGCGTGAAGATTGGCAACTTGTTGATGTTATGAAAGAATTGAATTGGGAAAAATATAAAGTACTGGGATTAGTCGAATATTTTGAAGATAATGATGGAAGGTTGATAGGTAGGATTAAAGATTGGACTAAGCGTAACGATCACCGCCATCATGCAATGGATGCTTTGACAGTAGCATTTACTAAAGATGTATTTATCCAGTATTTTAATAATAAGAATGCTAGTCTTAAGCCTGATACGAATGAAGCTGCAATAAGAAATAAGTATTTTCAAAATGGAAAGGCTATTCCTCCCATGTCTTTAGATGAATTTCGTGCTGAGGCAAAGAAGCATTTAAATGATACGCTAATCTCTATTAAGACCAAGAATAAGGTAGTTACAATTAATCTCAATAGAACAAAAAAGAAAAATGGAATAAACAAAAAGCAGCAACAAACTCCACGAGGGCAATTGCATTTGGAAACTGTTTACGGTAGTCATAAACAGTATGTGGTTAAAGAGGAGAAAGTGAATGCCTCGTTTGATGCAGCTAAGATAGCCACTGTAAATAAACCTGCTTATAGAGATGCATTATTGAGGCGTTTGCAAGAAAATGGCAATGATTCGAAGAAAGCTTTTACTGGTAAGAATTCATTGGACAAGCAACCTGTTTGGTTAGATGCTAAGCAGAACGAGTGTGTTCCGGAAAAGGTTAAAACAGTAATGCTTGAAACGGTTTATACGGTACGAAAACCTATTGATGAAAAATTGAATGTAGATAAAGTTGTAGATGCGAGAATTCGTAAACTTTTGCAGGATCGCATAAAAGAATACGGTAATGCGAAGAGTGCATTTGCCAATCTGGATGAAAACCCGATATGGCTCAATAAAGAGAAAGGTATAACTATAAAGCGAGTGAGTGTTTTTGGTATCAGTAAAGCGCAATCACTTCATGAAAAGAAGGATAAGGATGGTAATTTTATTTTAGATAAAGACAGTCGGAGGATTCCGGTTGATTTTGTTAATACAGGTAATAATCATCATGTCGCAATTTATCGTAAACCAGTTTTAGACAAAAAGGGACAGGCTGTATTTGATGAAAATGGTGAATTGAAGTTTGAACTTGAAGAGGTTGTAGTTTCTTTCTTTGATGCAGTGACGCGGGTAAATCTTAGTCAACCTATTATTGATAAAGATTATAAGAGAAGTGAAGGTTGGAAGTTTCTTTTTAGTATGAAGCAAAACGAGTATTTTGTGTTCCCAAATGAGAAGACTGGCTTTGACCCTAAAGAAATTGATTTGCTGAATCCTGAGAATTATGCTTTAATAAGTCCAAACTTGTTTAGAGTGCAAAAAATAGCCTCTAAAGATTATGTGTTTAGGCATCATTTAGAAACAGTTGTTGCAGATAGGAAAGAATTGCAGGAGATTACCTGGAAACGAATTTCTTCTCTAAGTATATTGAACAGAATTATTAAAGTCCGAGTCAATCATATTGGTCAAATTGTTATGATAGGGGAATATTGAGATGGAGAATAAATTGAAATTGTTTCAAGGCAAGAGTATTCGTTCCGCCTGGAATGAAGAAGAACAACAATGGTATTTTTCTATTTTAGATGTTGTTCAGGTTTTGACAGATAATGCAATGCTAAGCAATATACAAAGCGAATGTGTTCAAGAGATGAAATGTTGAATTTGAACTGGGGTACAAATTGTACCCCAGTTCAAATGACTGCTGAAGATGGTAAAAGAAGGAAAATCCAAGCGGCAAATATAAAAGGACTTTTTCGTATCATTCAGTCTATTCCTTCTCCCAAAGCAGAGCTTTTTAAACTGTGATCAGCCCAGATTGGCTATGATCGTGTACAAGAAATTGAGACCCCAGAATTAGCTCAAGAGTGAATGAAAGAACTTTATGAACAGAAAGGGTGTCTCCTCAGTTACCGTTTGAAGAAGGTGATGAATAATATTCACTAAAATTGAAGTACTATGATTAAGAAAACACTCTATTTTGGAAATCCAATTTATTTATCTTTAAAGAATGCACAGTTAGTAATAAAACTACCGGAAGTAGTGAAAAATGAAACTTTAACGGGAGGATTTAAACAAAAGGCAGAAGTGACAAAACCAATAGAAGATATTGGTGTAGTTGTATTGGATAATAAGCAAATTACGATTACCTCAGGAGTACTGGAAGCTCTACTTGAAAATAATTGCGCTATCATAACCTGCGATAGTAAAAGTATGCCCGTTGGCCTGATGCTTCCTTTGTATGGCAATACAACTCAGAATGAACGTTTTCGTCAACAATTAGGTGCTTCTCTTCCATTGATGAAACAATTGTGGCAACAAACCATTAAGCAAAAGATAGAGAATCAGGCAGCTGTGTTGAAAAAATGTGCAGGGGAAGAAATAAGATGCATGAAAGCATGGGCTGCTGATGTGAAGAGTGGGGATTCTGATAATCTGGAAGCTCGGGCTGCAGCTTACTATTGGAAAAACCTATTTAAAATAGATGGTTTCACGAGAGATAGAGAGGGCATTCCACCTAATAATTTGTTGAATTATGGGTATGCGATATTGCGTGCTGTTGTGGCACGTGGGTTGGTATCGAGTGGACTTTTGCCTACGTTAGGCATTCATCATCATAATCGTTATAATGCGTATTGCTTGGCTGATGATATAATGGAACCTTATCGTCCGTATGTGGATGAACTGGTTTGTGATATTATGAAAAAAGGAGGAGATTATGGGATGTTGACAAAGGAACTGAAAGGACAGCTTTTGACGATTCCGTCGTTAGATGTTATTATTTCAGGTAAGCGTAGTCCGCTAATGATAGCAGTGGGACAAACAACAGCTTCTCTTTATAAATGTTTTAATGGAGAGTTGCGTAAAATAGCATATCCGGAAATGTAATGGACCGTTTTAGTGAATATCGCATTATGTGGGTACTGGTGTTATTTGATTTGCCTACTGATACCAAGAAGGATAAGAAGGCGTATGCAGACTTCCGGAAGAACCTGCAGAAGGATGGATTTACTATGTTTCAGTTTTCCATCTACGTACGACATTGTGCCAGCAGTGAAAATGCAGATGTGCACATAAAAAGAGTTAAATCTTTCTTACCGGAGTTTGGACAGGTGGGAATTATATGTATTACGGACAAACAATTTGGTAATATTGAGCTCTTTTATGGGAAAAAAGTTCAAGATGTGAATACACCGGGGCAACAGTTGGAGTTATTCTAAAAGTAAAAATCCCACTTGTTGGTGGGATTTTTAGTGGAAAACTGTTTGCTTTTTGTGATTCAAATTGATTGTTTAACCATTTGATTATTAGATTATAATGAATAGTCAGCTGTTTCCAATGGTTCAAATATACTAAAATGAAAGCAAATCACAACCCAATTACCGCACTTTAACTGCCGCTGAAGGCTGTTTCCAATGGTTCAAAGATACTAAAATGAAAGCAAATCACAACATCATAGACATCCACAAGATAAACACGACGCTGTTTCCAATGGTTCAAAGATACTAAAATGAAAGCAAATCACAACTGAGAATGAAGCGCAATATTTAATAGATACGCTGTTTCCAATGGTTCAAAGATACTAAAATGAAAGCAAATCACAACCACGTAAGTTCGATTAAAGAAGCTGTTCTCGCTGTTTCCAATGGTTCAAAGATACTAAAATGAAAGCAAATCACAACTTCTTGATGCCGGGTTATCAGTTAATAATGCTGTTTCCAATGGTTCAAAGATACTAAAATGAAAGCAAATCACAACTTACCAGTTCCATGTTGTATTGTGCATCCTGCTGTTTCCAATGGTTCAAAGATACTAAAATGAAAGCAAATCACAACGCACCGGATGCAACAAGCATACAAAAGAAGCTGTTTCCAATGGTTCAAAGATACTAAAATGAAAGCAAATCACAACTTATTTACGAGTCAACATAGCCATGTATGAGCTGTTTCCAATGGTTCAAAGATACTAAAATGAAAGCAAATCACAACTATGACTGAACAGAATTGATATCTTATTCTGCTGTTTCCAATGGTTCAAAGACACTAAAATGAAAGCAAATCACAACACTATCAAGATAAACATATAGCGTTATTAAGCTGTTTCCAATGGTTCAAAGATACTAAAATGAAAGCAAATCACAACTAATCATAACTTCTAATCCAGTAAATATTGCTGTTTACAATGGTTCAAAGATACTAAAATGAAAGCAAATCACAACGTTGATAGAGGAGCTTAAAAGCTATTACAAGCTGTTTCCAATGGTTCAAAGATACTAAAATGAAAGCAAATCACAACGGCACAGCTTCGCTGTAATGGCATTGAATAGCTCCTTCCAATGGTTCAAAGATACTAAAAGGAAAGCAAATCACAACGTGCATTACAATATACATTGAAATCAATTTGCTGTTTCCAATGGTTCAAAGATACTAAAATGAAAGCAAATCACAACCCTCGGTAATGTCGGTAGCAGATTCACATGGCTGTTTCCAATGGTTCAAAGATACTAAAATGAAAGCAAATCACAACGACTGAATGTCTGTGCTTCAGTACATCCAGCTGTTTCCAATGGTTCAAAGATACTAAAATGAAAGCAAATCACAACAGCAGGGTTTCAGTTACTACAAGGCGGAGAGCTGTTTCCAATGGTTCAAAGATACTAAAATGAAAGCAAATCACAACGAAGAACTTGCCACATCCTTAATTCCGGAAGCTGTTTCCAATGGTTCAAAGATACTAAAATGAAAGCAAATCACAACGTGTGTGTGCGTGTCTGTGTGTATTTGTTTTCCAAAGATAGTGAATCTTAATAAGACTCTCTCTGATTTCCCTACTATTTTGTATCTTTACACACTTTTCTTTATACATGAGTACTGACTATAAATAAATCATATTGTGGAAATAACCCAACGCATTCGTCTCCTCCTTTCCGAAATGAACCGGGGAGTATACGAAAAAGAAACTGAAATAAACCTCTCCCTGCTGGCAGCTCTGGCAGGCGAGAGCATTCTGCTCCTGGGACCTCCGGGAGTAGCCAAGTCAATGGTAGCCAGGCGGCTAAAGTCGGCTTTTACAGATGCCCGTGCCTTTGAATACCTGATGTCCCGCTTCTCTACGCCCGACGAGATTTTCGGTCCTGTCAGCATTAGCCGACTGAAAGAATCCGACAAGTATGAACGTGCCATCGACGGCTATCTGCCCACAGCCGATGTCGTGTTTCTGGACGAAATATGGAAAGCAGGCCCTGCCATACAGAACACTCTGCTGACCGTCATCAACGAGAAACTTTTCCGCAATGGCGACAAGGAACTGCATCTCCCCCTCAAACTGCTCGTAGCTGCCAGTAACGAACTGCCCGCTCAAGGCGAGGGACTGGAAGCCCTATGGGACCGCTTCCTTATCCGCATTCTCTGCACCTGCGTCAAGCAGGAAGAGTCTTTCTACAAAATGCTGCTGGACGATTCTGCCGACCATCCGGAAACGACTGCCTGCGAATGGCAAATCTCCGACCGCGAGTATGCCGAATGGCAAGCTGAGATACGCCGCGTAACCTTGCCTCTCGATGTTCTTTCCTGCATCACAGCCATTCGCCACGGACTGACAAGCGTAGAGATGCAAGACTCCGACCTGCGCCGCAATGTCTACGTCAGCGACCGCCGCTGGAAGAACATCGTGAAGCTGCTCAAGACCTCCGCCTTCGTCCACGGCCGCACGGAAGTCTCCATGACCGACCTGCTTCCCGTCTACCACTGCCTATGGAGTGAGCCTGATGAGAGCGTTGCCATCCGTGACATCGTTATCCGTGCCTTATTCGTGTCCCACACAAAACAGATTGCCGGTATCGCCTCCTCGCTGAAATCCGATTTGAAAGTCAGCCGTGTGCGCGAAGCCCTCGACAAAGCCCGCCTTGCCGGCGACCGTAGGGACGATGACCTGCTGATAACGGAACACTTCTACTACCAGGTGGAGAAACATGGTACGGGCAACACCTACATCTTTATCGTGGACTACAAAAATCTGAAGGAGTACAGCGCCAAAGATGCCCCCACCTTGGGCGTAATGTATGCCGACCCCATCAATCCCAAGCGTACCATCATCCGCGCCTTTGCCGACACCGGCGCCGTGAAAGAGGAAGGCACCGAACGCGTCACCCTCTACCGCGACGACAAGCATCTCTACATCAACGGTGTGCGCTTCCCCATGCGGCGTCTGCAACGAGGTGAGGAGCAACAACTCTGGCTGGGAAACCTCTCCGTCACCGACCGTGACTACGAGACGGAACTGGACACCGCCGCCACCAGCATAGACCGCCTGGTAAGAGATTTGTCCGACAACCTTTTCGTCTCCGAAGAAGACAAAAAGAGCGTAGCTCAATACGTCTCCATCGTCCGCAAGGAAATAGCCTGGGCGCGTGTGGACATGCGCAAACTGAGATATGGAGACGAATAATCCTCCAGTAACCAAGAAGAAGATGAACACTACCGTCACCCGATATGACACCGCCTTCTATGTGCAGGCACTGGACCGTTTCGTTGCCACCGGAGAGTGCGCAGAGACGGATACCGAGCCCTTGTATGCCTATCTACTCTCTGTGATGAACGACTCCATGGTCAAGGTGCAGGTGCTGGGCGATGAGGTCTGTGCACGTATCTTTTACGACACCATGATTCAGTTCATCCAATTGAACTTGGAGAAGGAGCGGTACAACCTCCGGAAAAGCCAGTCGGAACGGACCGGGATGAAGCTCGTGCTGGAATGGTCCATGGCAAAGCGGAAAGACGGCTGGCAAGCCTTGCTCCAGCAGATTTCCGACAAATACCGGGAGTACGGCTTCGACTCCCGTTTCTACCGCAGCCACTTCGGCACAGAAGGAGGATATGCGGACGATGAAGTCTGGGAGAAAATGGTGGACGACTGGGAAGACGCCTTCCAACTGAAGATGCACGAAGAAAAGGAGAAAGAGATTGCTTTCCGCAAAGATGCCCTCGAGCGCAGGCTCCGTTCCAATCTGAAAGACATCCCCGAGTACATCCGCCAGAACCGGGTGGATAAGGACGAATTCTTCCAGACCTGGGGCATGATGAGCGGCTTGTGGAATACCGTCGACTTTGAGCGTATACGGAAAATCGTGCGCATCCAGCGCTCTTGCCCCGAGATAGTGAAAGTGGCCCACAAGATGGGGCGTATGGCAGACAACGAAGGACGTGAGCAAATCCGCGTTGCCGAGGGAAGCGTCTACAAAATGGAGCACTCCTCCAAATGTGACATCCTGGGCATCAGCACCGGCAACGACCTCAATGCTCTGCTTCCCATTGAGCTTGCCCATTCCGCCGACAGTGAACTGGAAGATTTGTTCGTCTACAAATACCTTACTCGCAAGCTTCAGACCTTCCGTTATAAATCGGAAATCATGCAGCCTGCCCGGCGTATCGAAACCAAGCCCGCCCGTCCCAAAGGTCCGATGATTGTCTGTCTGGACACCTCGGGAAGCATGGCTGGCAAGCCGGAGAAGATTGCTCACTCTCTGCTGATAAAGCTCCTGGAGATAGCCGACCGTCAACGGCGGAACTGCTTTCTGATAGCCTTTTCCGTCTCCATCCATCCGATTGACGTAAGGAAAGAGCGGGCAAGGCTGCTCGAATTCTTCTCAAAGACAGCTTGCGGGGATACAGATGCCACCCGCATGCTGGAAGCCACGTTCCACCTTCTCAAAGAAGGCAAGGAGTATATGAATGCCGATGTGCTTTGGGTCAGCGATTTCAAGATTCCTCACTCTTCACCTGCCTTTATGGAGGAGATTCGCCGTTGTCGGGAAGCTGGTACACACTTCTACGGTCTGCAGATTGGCATCACGGACAATGAGTGGGCACCATTCTTCGACCATATCTATCGAGTAGAATATACTCCTTCGCAACAGTATTAAAAGTTGATATTTACGCCTCCCATCACCGTGGCTTTCGGCATGGGGAAGCCTGCATTGATTTCATAGCGTTGCGCCAGCAGGTTTTCACCCTTGACGAAGACGTCGGCAAAACTGCACAGACGGTAGTTGGCACGCAGGTTCCAGAGTACGAAGCTTTCCTGCTTCTCCTTACCCGGGGTGACCGAGGTATGGAGACCCTTCACGTATTGTATACCGGTAGATAGGCCCCAACGTCCTTGCGTAAAGTCCGCACCGGCATAGAGTTTGTGCTCGGGAGCCGCCAGTACCGGATTCTCCATGTGCAGCCAGCTATAATTGGCATTCATCTGCCAGTGGCGGTTGATGCGGTATCCGAGGTTGGTTTCCACACCCCAGTTCTCTATCTCGCCGGAGTTGACGTTCTTGCGCAGGGCAGGGTCCGTCATGATGATGTTGTCCCCGTTGATGTAGTAGAGGTTCACCCCATAGGACATGGGCCCTCCCAAAAGCTGCCCCGTAAAGGAGAGTTCATAGTTCATCAGGCTCTCCGCTTTCAAATCGGGGTTCTGTGGAGGGAACATGTACATCTCCCGGATGGTGGGGTTACGGAATCCTTTGCTCACCATTGCTTTCAGTTCTGCCTGCCGCGGCAGATGGAAAGCCAGTCCCCCTTGGGGAATCCATTCCGTGCCTACGTGCGAATGGTGGTCTATGCGGACACCGGCGTCCAGTGAAAGCCAACTGTTGATGTCCTGCCTGAAATCCACATAGCCTGCAAATTCATCCATCTGCTTGTCCACGCCGGGGATGCGGTCACCAATCTGCTGTCCGGGTTTTGCCTCGTCGATGGCGACAACCTTGTTCCAGGACTCTCCGCCGAAGTGCTGGTAATCGAAACCTACGGTCAGGCGGTTGCCGGTGAAGAGCGTGGCGCTTTGATACCACGATATGCCCAGCATCCGGTCCTTGGAGTTGAAGTGCGACTTCTGGGGCTCTTCTCCGGGGTGGTAGCCGTCGTTAATCCTGTGCCGGCCCCAGTTATAGAAGAAGCTCACGGCGCCGGAAGTACGGTCGTAACGATTTTCCAGTGCGAAGGAGGTCATGCCGCGTGTGATGCGCGAGTCGTTGTCTATATACGGATTGTCGGCTTCGCCGGGATTGGAGGCGTTGAAGCGGGTGATGTTCACGTCGCCCCACAGCTTCCAGGTGTCGCTGAAGTCGTATCCCAGTTTGGCATAGCCGCCATACTGCTCAAACTCCATGTCGTCACGGTGTCCGTCGGTACGGTTGTACGAGCCGGTCACCACGCTGCTGAAACGCCCTTTCTTCACGCGGTTGGAGACTTCCGTCTGCAGGGTATTGTAGGAACCGTATCCTATCTGCGCATTGGTTTTCACCCCGTCCTCCTGCATCTTGCGGGTGACGATGTTGATAACCCCGCCCATTGCATTGGACCCATAGAGGACGGAGGCGGGACCGCGCAGCACTTCCACCCGTTCGGCCATCATGCTTTGGTAGGCGTCGGCGATGGGATGCCCCATCAGGCCCATGTATTGCGGATGTCCGTCTATCAGCACCAGCAGGCTGGTCGTAGGTCCTCCGGCGGCATTCACCCCGGCGCCTATGCCGCGCAGGCTCATGCCTCCTGCGGCTCCCGTGGATACGCCGTAGCCCATGATGCCGCGGCTTGTGGTGAAAAGTCCGGGCACCTGCTCGGTCAGTGCAGGCAGGATGGAGGGCTGGTAGGTCTGTTCCAGTTGCCGACGACCCACTACGGAGATGGCCATTGGCAGGTGGCGGATGTCTGTTTCATTTCTCGTCCCGGTCACCACGACTTCATCAAGCTTGTAGCTTTTCAGCCGGAGGCTGTCGGCAGGTGCGGACAGCATACTACCCGGAAGGGCGATACTTATTAAAACTGCGGTTAAAATCTTTTTATTCATCGTTTATCTATGGTTCTTTTTGCAAAGTTATACAAAAAGAAGAATCTGTATATGATTGGTAATCCTTAAAATGGACAACCAGGGTTGAAGGTAACTCCGTTAAAGGGTTTCCTGCTTCAGCGCTTCCACAAATCGGTCTATCTCCTGCAGTTTCGCCGGGATGTCGATGCCTTGCGGACAGTGCGGGTTGCATTGGCCGCAACCGGTGCAGCGGTTGGCTTGGCGGAGACGGGGAACACTGCGGTCATAGCCTATCAGGAAGGCGCGGCGTGCCTCGCGGTAATTCTCGTCTTGGCTGTTCTGCGGCACGTTGCCCTCGTTGATGCAGCGGTTGTAGTGCAGCAAGATGGCTGGAATATCCAGTCCATAGGGGCACGGCATACAGTATTTGCAGTCGTTGCACGGCACGGTGGGGTATTGCAGCATTCGCTGGGCGGTATCTTCCAGCAGGGTAAACTCCTCTTCCGTACATGGAACAAGCGGGGAGAAGGTACGCAGGTTGTCTTGCAGATGCTCCATGTACGTCATTCCGCTCAGTACGGTCAGCACATCGGGGAAAGTACCTGCAAATCGGAAGGCCCAGGAAGCCACGCTCTCTTGCGGGCGGCGTTGTTTCAGACGTGCCATCAAGTGGTCGTTCAGGCGGGATAGGCGTCCGCCCAGCAGCGGCTCCATGATAACGGCGGGAATGTTGCGCTTCACCAGCTCGGCATATAGGTATTCGGCATCCGTGTTGCGGGTATTCACTTCTTTGGCATGTCGCCAGTCCACGTAGTTCAGTTGGATTTGTACGAAGTCCCATTTCAGTTCGTCGTGGCGGGAGAGCAGGTAGTCAAAGACTTCGATGTCTCCATGATAGGAGAATCCGAGGTTGCGGATGCGTCCGGCTTCGCGCTCTTTCAGCAGGAAGTCCAGCATGCCGTTGTCCAGATAGCGGGAACGGAGGGCTTCCATGCCGCCCATGCCGATGCCGTGCAGCAGGAGGTAGTCGATGTAGTCCACTTGCAGGTCGCGGAAGGAGCGGTGATACATGGCAAGGGACTCTTCGCGGCTGTGCGTGCTGGGACTGAAGTTGGACAGCTTTGTGGCAAGGAAGAATTTCTCCCGTGGATGGCGTTTTAAGGCAATGCCTGTGGCGCGCTCCGACAGACCTTGCACATAGGCGGGAGAGGTGTCGAAATAGTTCACTCCGTGAGCAATGGCATAGTCTATCAGGTCGTTCACGGCTTCCTGGTCTATTTCGTCTCCATTCCCATCGGCGCGTTTCCGGGTGGGCCATCGCATGCATCCGTATCCCAGCAGAGAAACCCGGTCGCCCGTGTTGGGGTTGGTACGATAGGTCATCTTGCCGGTTGGTATCTCGCCCAGTGCGGCCGATTCGCTTTCCCCGTTGTTCTTGTTGCCCGAACAGCCGTATAGGGCTGCTGCCGAGGCAAGCGTTCCTGCACCGGCGAGTTTGAAGAAATCGCGGCGGTTTATCTTGTTCTTATTGTCTTCTTTCATTGTGATAGGACTGAAATTATAAATGGATATTAGGGTGATAAAGCTGCTTCAGACAGTTCTGTGCATCACATGGCCTTCCACATAAATGGCACTGAACGGACGCGACGGACAAAGGTTCTCGCATGCTCCGCATCCGATACAGCGTTCGGCGTTGACTACCGGTATCTTGATGGAGGCTTCGTCTTCCGGGTCTGAAGGAACCATCTGTATGGCACCGGCCGGACAATGGCGGGCACAGTTCCCGCATTCCATCTTGTCTGTGATGCAGATGCAATTCTCCTTAATCCATACGGCATGACCGATTTGGACGGCCGATTTCTCGGCGAGGCTCGTCAGATGGATGGCATCGGTAGGACACACCTCCGCACACTTGGCGCATTCGGGGCGGCAGTAACCGCGTTCGTAGGACATTTCCGGCTGCATCAGTTTTGTCAAGTCCGAAGAAGGACGGAGCACTTGGTTGGGACATACCGATATGCAGAGCTGGCAGGCTGTGCAGTGTTGTGCAAAGTGGCGGGCGCTCAGTGAGCCCGGAGGAGTGATGGGAGTGGCGCGCTCGGGGATTTTTTTGTCCTCGATGACAGCCAGTCCACCGTCCACTTTCTTCTCCTGCGCCTTGAGGGCTGCCGTAGCAGCAAACACGGCAGTTGTAGAGAGAAATGCGCGGCGGGCGTCGTTTACCTGCTCCGGTGCCACGGAGGTTTCCTGGGAGACAGCAGCGGAGGCCGGCTTGCGGCGTGTGTAAGTGATGGCACCTTTCCTGCACTTGTTGATACAGTCCATACATGCCACGCAACGACTGTAATCTATTTCGTGTGCCTTGATGTTGATGCACGATGCCTTGCAGTTGCGGGCACAAAGTCCGCAACTGTTGCACTTCTTTGTGTCAATCACCGGTTTCAGCAAGGAATACTTCGAGAGGAAGCCAAGCACTGTACCTACCGGACAGATGGTGTTGCAATAGGTACGTCCACCTCGCCATGCCAGCACGATGAGGACCACCAGAGTGACCGTGGCAATCAGCAGGGTAGGGAGACTCTTCATCCATACATCCGTTTCATAGAAGGCATAGCTGTCAGCACGTTCGGCCAGGTAGGCCAGTCCGTTGTTTGCCCACTGGTAGAGTGGGGAGAAAAGGCTGGAAACGATGCGCCCGTATGAGCTGTAAGGGGCCAGCAGCACGACAAAAGAGTTCAGTCCGCCGATAATGGCAAGTACGAATACTCCCAGCACACCGTAGCGTAGCCATTTCAGTGCGGACGAGTAGCGGAAACGGTTTTTCTTCCGTTTGGCGGAGAGCCAGGAAACAATGTCCTGGAATACTCCCAACGGGCAGATGACGGAGCAGTAGATGCGTCCGAATACCAAGGTCAGCACTGCAAGAAACAGTACTACACCGATGTTCAGTGCCAGCACGGCCGGCAGGAATTGTATCTTCGCCATCCATCCGAACCAGGCATGCAGTGTTCCCGTGAAGTCGAGGAACAACAGCGTGATGAGTGCGAAGAAGATGACGGCAAGGGTCAGTCTGATGGTACGTAGCATAAATGTATTGTATAGCGATTAGTATTCGTTCTTTATACCTTTTTTCCCATCTCGTAGGCTTCGTGCATGGAAGGCTTGTCGTTTATCTCGCCCACCTTCCAGGCACCCACGCCATAAATGGTGCCGCATTCTTTGGGCTCTTCCAGGCAGTCGAGGAAGCCACGGAAACCATCGATGGTACGCTCCATCATGGGGACACTTTCTTCGGCGGCGGCGATGATGAAGTAGAACTCCTTGTCCTTTATTTCAAGGTAGCGTGCGCAACAACGGTCAATCAGTGTCTTCATCTGCGCGCTCATGGTGTAGAAGTAGACGGGGGTTGCCATGACGATGACGTCGGCGGCAATCATCTTTTCCACCACTTCGGCGGCATCGTCCTTTTGCGGGCAGGGTTTGCCGTACATGCTGCATACGCTGCATCCCGTGCAGTAGTTGATGTGCTTGTCTTTCAGGAAAATCTTTTCTACTTGATGTCCGGCCTCTGCGGCACCGCGCATGAATTCATTGCACAAGAGGTCGGAGTTTCCATTCCTGCGGGGACTGGAGGAGAGGATTAATACTTTTTTGCTCATATTCGTTGTTCGTTAGTTAGTAAATGATTACGTGCTGCAAAAATAGGCAGGTTTTATGAGAATGGCAGTATACAAATTACGGTTGTTGTTACCTAAATTACTGATTCATTCCAAAAGTATCTCCCGTTCGATGCCGGTGTCTTTCAGAAACTCCCGGTCGTGGCTGATGGCAATTACGGTGCCGGCGTAGTCGCGTATCGTTGCCGTTATTATTTCTATACTCTCGATGTCCAGATTGTTGGTGGGTTCGTCCAGAATGAACATATCCGGGGTATTGTCGGCAATCATCAGGCAGCAGAAGGAGAGGCGCATCTTTTCGCCGCCACTCAGTTTGCCGCACGGCTTGTTCCACACGTCGCGGGGAAAGAGGTAACGGTTGAGGATGGTTTTCACTTCATGTTCCGGCAGGTGGCGGTGGTTGAAAGCTTCTGCTTGTTGGAGTACGCTGCGCTCATTACGGACGAGGGAGTATTCCTGGTCCAGATAGACGGAGGTGAAGTCGGCACGCTCCATCACTCCGCCGGTGGGGTGCAGTTCGCCCATGATGAGTTTCAGCAGGGTTGTTTTTCCACTGCCGTTTTTTCCTTTCAAGCTGAGGCGGTCGCCGCTTCTCAACTGGAAGGTGAGGGAGGAAGACCAGAGCTCCTTTACTGCCTCCGGACGGGTTGTCTCCATAGGAGAAGCCGCGAGGCTGGGATAATGAAAGTTGACGTCCTTTGCCTTGACCAGAACTTTCCCCACATGCAGATGAGAGGCATTGAAGTCTGTTTTCAGTTTGTCTGTCTGTGGCAGTGAACTTTTGATGCCTGACATTTCTGCCTGCAATTTTTCCGTTTTCTCCGTATGAATGCTGCTGAGTCTGCTGCTGCTGTTTTCCGCATTGTTTTTCAGTGCTCCCATCATGATGCGGGGAATCCCCTTTTTAATGGAGTTTTTTTCTCCCCGCACATTCTGTTTGGCCTTCCGTTCTTCTACTTCGCGTGCCACTTTGCGTGCAAGGCGCAGGGCTTTCTGCTTCTCTTCCAGTTGTTGGGTAAGGGCTTTCTGTTGCAGGGCCTTCTGTTCTTTGTAGAAGTCGTAGTTTCCGCTGTAATACGTCAATCCCTGGGAGGAGAGTTCGCAGATGGCAGGCAACTGATTCAGTAGCGTGCGGTCGTGACTGATGACGAGCACGGTAGCCGATGTCCGTCGTATCAAGTTATACAGACGTTCCCGTCCATCCGCGTCCAGATAGTTGGTCGGTTCGTCCAGCAGGATGGCTGTTGGGTTGTGCAACTCCATGCCTGCCAGGAAGATGCGGGTCTTTTCGCCGCCGCTAAGTCCTTCCATCGGACGGGAGAGTGGGATACCGTCCAGTCCCCAGCTGTCGAGAGAAGTCTGGGCGCGTTCTTCCACGTTCCAGTCATCATTGAGCGTATTGAAGTGCTTTTCGGTAGCGTCACCGCTTAGGATGGCATGCAGGGCAGATAGCTTGTGGCTGATTCCCAAAGCTTGTGCTATTGTCTGCCGGTCGTATTGTCCGAAGTGCTGGGGCACGTAGTACAGATGTTCGGGGCGTAGCACCGTTCCCGAACTTGGTGACAAGTCTCCTGCCAAAATGCGCATGAGGGTAGACTTGCCGCAACCGTTATTTCCGGTCAGGGCTATTTTATCTCCGGAGTTGATACTCAAGTGGAGGTGTGAAAACAAGATTTCTTTATCCGTATGGATATAGCTAAGGTCTTTAATGATAAAGCTCATAAGTTTCTACTGTGTTTTTAGAAGTAAGAATGATAGGGGAGATGCAAGCATTCCCCGAAATTGAAATTCTCGAAGGGGAGAGGTACAGACAAACACAGTATTGGCTAAACATCTATATAGGTGATGCTCAGCGTTCAGTCTGAAAAAGCATGTTGATAGTGATGTTTACCGAAATGTGTTGTCTTTAGTCGGATATTCTCATCGGTGGAATTAATTGGTTAGTGGGTGCAAAGGTAATGATTTCCACTGAATAACAAAGGTTTTTGCGATATTAATATCGTGTCGTCAAGAAGTTAATATCGTGTTTGCAAGAAATTAATTTCCTGCAGACACGATGTTAATACTTTATTGGTTCTGTTACTTCATGGCCGAAGCATCGAACGAGAGTGGCAGTAATTCTCCCACATTCTTCAGCTCGTAGATTCCCTTTTTGCCATATAGCAACACCCTCATGGGATGCTTGAAGCGCTTCTCCGTTTCGAGCATCACTTGCCGGCAGGCGCCGCAGGGAGGGATGGGAGACTCCAGGAACTCGTTGTGCTCGTTGCGTGCGGCAATGGCGAGGGTGGTCACTGCCTGGTCGGGATGTTGGGAGTTGGCATAGAATAGGGTGGTGCGTTCTGCACACAGCCCGGAAGGATAGGCGGCGTTTTCCTGGTTGGTGCCGGTCACTACAATACCGTTTGCCAGTCTGGCTGCAGCTCCTACCGAGAAGTGGGAGTAAGGGGCATAGCTGCGGTTGGTAGCCTCGCGGGCGGCATCCATCAGTTCGCGGTCGGCGGCATCCAGTTCTTCATAGTCGTATATCTTGACGGCGATTTCGATATTTAATTCTTTCATAAGGCAAAGGGTTATATTGTAATTAATGTTACAAAGATAGGAAAGAGATTGGTTTTTTCAATTCTTTTGCAGACTTTTGTGCAGAACTCAACATTTTAAGCATGAAACCTATATTCAGACTGACTGCTATCATAGCATTTCTTTTTATTTCCATAACAACAGTGCAGGCACAACGCCGGAATGCCCGCTACAATGAGTATATCAAACAGTATGCTCCCCTTGCCGTGGAGCAGATGCAACGTCATAAGATACCTGCCAGCATCACGCTGGCCCAAGGGCTGTTGGAGAGCGGTGCCGGATACAGTGAGCTGGCGCGCAAGAGCAACAATCACTTCGGCATCAAGTGTGGAGGCAACTGGCGCGGACGGACGGTGAGGCATGATGACGATGCCCGCAATGAATGTTTCCGCGCTTATCGCAATCCGAAAGACTCTTATGAAGACCATTCCGATTTCCTGAAACGGGGAGCACGTTATGCTTTTCTTTTCAAACTGAAGATTACGGACTATAAGGGTTGGGCGCGCGGCTTGAAGAAGGCCGGCTATGCTACCGACCCGTCGTATGCCAACCGCCTGATAACCATTATTGAGGACTATGAACTGTATAAGTACGACAGCCGTGGCATGAGCAAACACGATGTCCGCAGTTGGGAGAAGGAACTGAAAAAGAAACCTTGGCTGGCCAATCCGCATCAGGTGTACATTGCCAACGATATAGCTTATGTCGTGGCACGCGACGGAGACACCTTCCAGGTATTGGGCAAGGAGTTTGACATCAGCTGGAAGAAGCTGGTGAAATACAACGACCTCCATAAAGAATACACACTGGAGGCGGGAGACATTATTTACTTGAAAGAAAAGCGCAAGAAAGCCGCCAAACCCCATACCGTCTACATAGTGAAAGACGGTGATTCCATGCATACCATTTCCCAAAAGTACGGCATTCGTCTGAAGAACCTTTATAAGATGAATCGCAAGGATGCGGAATACGTGCCGGAGATTGGCGACAGATTGAGATTAAGATAAAGAAGCTATCCGAAAATGTACAGGGTGTCCGAAAACGGACACCCTTCTTTTTTGTCTTTTCGCTTACTTTCAGGGGGGTTATGATTTTGGCATGGATTTAGTATATATTAAGCGTTATGTTCGCAAACAATAAAATTAAAAGATATGGATAGAGAAATTCCGAAAGAAGTGCGTAATAAAGAACGCAATAAGAAAATCATCCGCTACGGTGCTATCGGCGTGGCAGGTATCGTAGTGGTCAGTGTACTCATTTCATTGATGCGTACGGGAGTGAAGGAGAAAGACCTCGTTTTCTCCAAAGTAGGCAAGGGTACGATTGAAGTCAGTGTCAGTGCCTCCGGAAAAGTGGTTCCTGCATTCGAGGAAATTATAAATTCGCCTATTAATACCCGCATTTTGGAAGTGTACAGAAAAGGTGGTGATAGTGTGGATGTCGGTACCCCTATCCTGAAGCTGGACTTACAGAGCGCCGAAACCGACTACAAGCAGAAACTCGACGAGGAGCAGATGCGCAGCTACAAGCTGAAGCAGCTCAAGCTTGAGAATATGACCAAGCTGAACGACCTGGAGATGAAAATCAAAGTCTCCGCCATGAAGCTGGACCGCATGAAGGTGGAACTGCGTAACGAGCAGTACCTTGATAGCCTCGGTTCGGGCACCACCGACAAAGTGCGCCAAGCCGAACTGAGCTACAACGTAGCACAACTGGAATACGAGCAATTACAGCAGCAGTATGCCAACGAGAAGGAAGTGCTGGCTGCGGAATACCAAGTGCAGGAGCTGGATTTCAGCATGTTCCAAAAGACACTGGCCGAAACCAAACGTACGCTGGACGATGCGCAGGTCCGCTCGCCCCGCAAGGCAATCCTCACTTACATAAACAACCAGATCGGTGCGCAGGTGGCGGAAGGTTCGCAGATTGCCGTCATCTCCGATTTGAGCCACTTCAAGGTAGAGGGTGAGATAGCCGACACGTACGGCGACCGTGTTGCCGCCGGCGGCAAGGCGATAGTCAAGATAGGCAGCGAAAAGCTGGAAGGTTCCGTAAGCAGTGTTACTCCGCTTTCAAAGAATGGCGTCATCTCCTTTACCGTGCAGTTGAACGAGGACAACAACCGCCGACTGCGTTCCGGCCTGAAGACGGACGTATATGTGATGAACGCCGTGAAAGAGGACGTGATGCGCATAGCCAACGCCTCTTACTACGTGGGTCGCGGGGAGTACGAACTGTTTGTACGCAATTCCGACAAGGAGATTGTGAAACGCAAAGTGCAGTTGGGCGATTCCAACTTTGAGTTTGTGGAAGTAATTGGCGGCTTGCAATCGGGCGATGAGGTGGTGGTGAGCGATATGAGTAACTATAAGAACAAGAATAAGTTGAAGCTAAAATGATAAAGGTTTACTTGAAACAAGCCTGGGAGCTGTTGAAGCAGAATAAACTGTTCAGCATGCTCTACATTGTGGGTACGGGGCTGGCCATTGCCATGACAATGATTATGGCGGTGGTGTATTATGTGAAGATTGCGCCCGTCTATCCAGAGGCAAACCGCATGAATACGCTTTACCTCAGCAATTCAAAATTCACGCAGGGAAGCGGCAACAATACCAGGACCATGCAATGGGCTGTTTCCTACAAGGCGCTGCAAGACTGGTTCTATCCCGTAGAGAATGCTCTTGTCGTTTCGGCCGAGCTGCATAATGACTTGTCGGAAAACAGTTATATACAGCCTGCCGACCGTAGCGGTGATTTTCCGGTTATGGTAAAGTTGACAGACCCTGCTTTTTTCAAGATATATTCTTTCCAATTCCTGGAAGGTAGTCCATTCACGGCATCCGACCTGGCAAGTGGCATTTCCACTGCTGTCGTTACCGATGATTTGGCACGCCGCTTGTTCGGTACGACGGAAGAGGTAGTAGGACGCTCGTTCAGCCTGAACTATATCGACTACCGGGTTTGTGGAGTGGTGCGTAGCGCCAGTTACCTCACCTCCAAATCCTATGCACAGCTTTACGTACCTTATACGGTGTCGCCCGATTACAGCAGTCCTAAATACAACCTTCCCTATCTGGGAGCTTTCAGCGCTACCTTTCTGGTGAAGGACGGTAAGCAGGGAGATGCTCTGCGGGCTGAGATAAAGGAAATCTGCCGTAAGGAGAATCTTATGCATCCCGATGAATGGCAAGTGGATTTTTGGGAGCAGCCCACCTCCCATCTGTTGAGTGTCTTTAAGACTTATTCAGGTATGGAGTTTGACCTTTGGGCCACAGTGCGCCACTTCCTGCTTGTCCTGCTCGTATTGCTATTGGTGCCTGCCTTGAATCTGAGTGGCATGATATCGAGCCGTATGGAGGGACGCCTGGCAGAGATGGGGGTGCGGAAGTCGTTTGGAGCCGGACGTAAGATACTGCTTTCACAAGTGATGTGGGAAAACCTGCTGTTGACTGCACTGGGTGGAGCATTGGGCTTGCTGCTGGCCTGGCTGGCACTTTACACGGGACGCGAGTGGATATTTACGGTACTCGACAGTTGGCCGGGCATGGTGCCCGAAGGAGTGGATGTCCGCGTATCGGGTGAGATGCTGTTTGCTCCGTTGGTTTTTCTCGCAGCATTGGTGCTGTGTGTCGTACTGAATCTGTTGTCGGCCCTTATACCGGCGTGGTATTCCTTGCGGAAACCGATTGTGAACTCACTGAATGAAAAACGATAAGACACGGGAGGTTGGTATGTTTAAGTTAATATGGAAGAATCTTTGGGCGCGCCGCCGCAAGAACGGATGGTTGTTGGCCGAATTGATATTGGTGAGTATCATCAGTTGGGTTGTATTGGACCCGGTGATTGTGGTCACGCACGACCGTAATATCCCGTTGGGCTATGATGCGGAGCGGCTTTGCCTCATTTCATTGGGCGCATTGCAGCCCCAGGCACCGGGATACGACGCCGAAGCGCAGGACTCTGCTACGTTGGTGGACAACTATTATAATTTGGTGCGTTATGTCAAGGACTTTGACGGTGTGGAATCGGCCACTCCCGTGCTGGGATTCTGTTATCCCAATTCTTCGGGAAGTTCGAATAGTCAATTGTTTGCCGAAGGGGATACGATTCCCTTATCTATTATGATGATACAATTTCTGCCTCATACGAACTTTTTCGATACGTATGGTTTCCGTTCCGGTAAGGGGCGGACACCCGGACAGCTGTCCGACTACGCCTATGCCCCGAATGACATTGTACTGACAGAGAATGCTGCCGAACAGTTGTTCCATACCAAAGACGCGCATGGCAAACGCTGTGTAAGCAGAGACCATGGAGATACCTTGTACATGCCGGTTGTCGGTACGATAGGAGCCATGAAGATGTATAGCGAGTGGCGTCCCGTCCCCGTTGCATTTATGCCGATGCTTACCATCGATACAAGTTATATCCCTGAAAGTGCCCATATCTTGGTACGCCTCAAAGAAGGTGTCAGCATGGAGCGTTTTCTGCACGATTTCCGTCCCTGGATGGTGAAGGAGATGAGGCGGGGCAATCTGTTTGCCCGCAGTGTCCGTTCCTATGAGCAGATTATAACGGAGAGCGAAGCCAGCAATTCCACACCGATTTACCGCCGTAATCTGGCGATGGCGGCTTTCTTCCTGGTGAATCTTTGCCTGGGTGTCATCGGTACCTTCTGGTTGCAGACACGTACGAGGCGCGAGGAAGTGGGAGTGATGCTGTCGTTCGGAGCTACACGCAGCGACATTGTCCGCCTGCTGATGGGCGAAGGCACGGTATTGACCGTGGTCGCTTCACTGACTGGTTTTCTGCTCTATTTGCAATATGCACTGAAAGAAGGGCTGGCCAAAGGGCAGAATTGGGTGGAGAGCACAGAGAGCTATTGGGTGTCGGATTTCACCTCGCATTATCTGCTCGTGTCGCTCGTCATCTTTCTGATACTGCTGGTGGTAGTGTTGGTGGGAATCTATATCCCGGCGCGCAACATCAGCCGCATTCCACCTACGGAAGCCCTGCGTGACGAATAGATGAAAACGGACAAGGTGTTCATTTTCGGACACCTTACTGCATGTATAAATAGCAGATAATCAATAATAAACGATTTTGGCACAACTTTTGACCTCTTGAAACAGAAATTGTGCGGAATAGAAACAGAACAGAATAATAACAATTAAATACCTACCATTATGATTAAGTTAACTGGCATCAACAAGATTTATCGTACAAACGAGATTGAAACCGTAGCGTTGGAGAATGTGAACCTCGAAGTGAACAAGGGGGAATTCCTCAGTATCATGGGACCTTCCGGTTGCGGTAAATCTACTTTGCTGAATATTATGGGTTTGCTGGATGCGCCTACCGGCGGCACGATTGAAATAGCCGGTACCCAGGTGGACGGCATGAAGGACAAGGAACTGGCGGCTTTCCGTAACCGGAAGCTGGGCTTTGTATTCCAGTCTTTCCATTTGATTAACTCGCTGAATGTGCTGGACAACGTGGAGCTGCCTTTGCTGTATAGAAAGGTGTCTGCCAAGGAACGCCGTCATCTGGCGGAAGAGGTATTGAAGAAGGTCGGTTTGAGCCACCGCATGCGCCACATGCCTACACAGCTCTCCGGCGGTCAGTGCCAGCGTGTTGCCATCGCACGCGCCATTATCGGCAATCCGGAGATAATCCTCGCCGATGAGCCTACCGGTAACCTGGACTCCAAAATGGGAGCGGAAGTGATGGAGCTGCTGCATCGACTGAACAAGGAAGACGGGCGCACCATCGTAATGGTAACCCACAATGAAGAGCAGGCCAAACAGACCTCACGTACCGTCCGCTTCTTCGACGGACGTCAGGTGGAATAATTACTGCTTAACAGCCAACTGTCAACTATTAATTATCAACTATCAATAAATGAAATGCAAACCGTAAGACAAGCTTTTACAATCTTGAAGCAGAATCCGCTGCTAAGTACGATTTCCATATTGGGTACGGCCTTTGCTATCACCATGATTATGGCTATTGTGATTACTTGGCAGACGAAATATGCTGACTTGGAACCGGAGGTGAACCGCAGTCGGTGTCTTTACTTTTCCGCTATGCACGTATACGACAAGGAAAAGGACGGCAATAATAATTGGAGTAATCCTTCGGCGGCATTTATGAAAGAATGCGTGCAGCCGGTGCCCGAAGTGGAATACTGTACGGCATTTTCCCCAGCCGGTTTGTCATTGGCTTCGTTGACTGACGGTAACAATCGGGTGAAAGTGGATGCTATGCGGACAGATCCCGACTTCTGGAAAGTGTTCAGCATGCAGTTTCTTGCCGGACGCGGCTTCAGCGAAGCCGACCGTGCTGGAGAAAGCAAGGCTGTAGTAGTCTGTGCGTCTGTAGCGCGGAAACTGTATGGAAGTACAGATGTAGTGGGACAGGAATTCCTGCTGAACCGGGAACTTGCGCGTATCGTGGGAGTGGTGAAAGATGTTTCCGTCACTGCTAAGGATGCATATGCACAAGTATGGGGTATGTACAGTGCCGACGAACTGAAAATTACCGGAGTCCACAGTTATTTGGGAGGCATGCAGATTGCTGTATTGGCACGTACATCCGATGACTTTCCTGCCATCCGGGAGGGCATTGCCAAGCAGGTGGAACGTGTTAATGCCGGATTGGGTAATAAACAGATAGACATCATGGAACAGCCGGACAATATCGTGGCGCACGTCAACCACGTATGGGCTAATGTAGGGCCAGACTTGACAATGCTTTATCTTCAATATGCCGTAGCTTTATTTATCATTTTGTTGGTACCGTCACTCAATCTGTGTGGCTTGAGTAACAGCCGCATGCAGCAACGTATTACCGAATTAGGTGTACGTAAGGCTTTTGGAGGAACGAAAAGTGTGCTTGTGCGGCAGATACTGAACGAAAATCTGATGTTGACATTACTGGGTGGAGTAGTGGGACTGCTTTTCAGTTATTTGGCAGTATATGCCATGCGTATGTGGCTGTTCACCAATAATCAGAATGTGGGTACGTCGGGCGAGTTCAGCTTGAACATGGAGGCACTGTTTAGTCCGTGGGTATTCCTGCTGGCATTTGTTTTCTGTGTGGTCATCAATCTGTTGAGTGCGGCACTGCCTGCATGGATAGCGGCACGGCGCACTATTGTAGATTCTTTGAATGATAAATAGAAGGAGGTACTTGATATGAAATTTACGATACATAACTTACGTATGATAAAGGCACGCTTCAGCAGTAACGGCTGGGTATTGGCTGAATTGTTCTTGGTATTCATCGTGATGTGGTTCCTCTGTGACTCACTGGGATGCATGAAATATACTTTCTACCGTCCGCTGGGTTATAATATTGAACATGTCTATAAATTATCCACCGTTGTAGGTGGAGAAAGTCGGGATACGAGTCTGACTGATGCCGATAAATATCTGGGTATATTGGCGAAATTGGAACAAGAGCCTTCCGTAGAGGCAGCTGCCCTTTGTTATTGGAGCCTTCCGATGAGTGGCAGTAATAGTTACAATGCGTTGGTTGTGCAAGATACTTCCTGGGTGCAAGGACGCTGTATTTATACGACTGGAGGATATATGGATGTTTTCCGGATAAGTGAGGACCCGCGTCACCCGTTCCGGGACACTCCCGCAGGATGGAACAATGTGACACTGAGTAATGCCGCTTTTGAACGTTTTCGTAAGAAAATGCCGGAGTTTTCGCAGACTACGCCGTTAGGTAATGGTGATTCTGTTACAATCATCAAGCAGATGGGGAAGACCGGTGCTTTCCGTTCCTATCGTTATGGAGTTGAGGAACCTTGGTTCTTTTATCATTTGGGAGAGAATATGATTAAGGCAGAGTTTGCCGACAATTGGTCGCAGATTGTTTTCCGCGTGAAGCCTGCTGCCGACGGACCGGATTATCGGGAGAAGTTTCTGCGCGAAATAGCGCCTAAACTGGACACGGACAATGCGTTTGTGGCAGATGCCGCTCCCTATACTGAACAACAGTTGCAGTTCGAGGTGATGAATGGCGATACGGATAAGGTGAACAGTCAGGCTGTGGTGGTGCTCTTCCTGCTGGTGAATGTATTTTTGGGGTTAATAGGCACCTTCTGGTTCCGTACTCGCCGCCGCCGTTCGGAGATAGCTCTACGGATGACGATGGGCAGTACGCGTGGCGGTGTGTTTCGTTTACTGATAGGTGAGGGGTTACTGTTATTGGCGTTAGTGACATTGCCTGCCATGGTTGTATGCTACAATGTGGGGATGGCGGAATTTACTATAGGACGTACCTCTCTCATATCCACTTGGCCGATAGAGTGGAGTGTGATACGCTTCCTTGCAGGTCTCTAGGGGCTTGGTTACTGATAGCTCTGATGGTAGTGATTGGAATATGGTTTCCGGCACGGCAGGCTATGAAGATTGAGCCGGCAGAGGCGTTGCATGAAGAGTAGTATGAAAAACAATAGAGGATTAACAATAAAAAAGAAGAAAAATGAAAACTAATATAGTAGGTATTATCATTGCATTGGTATTGGCCTTTGCAGGTATGCTGAGTGTTTGTGCACAAGATGCAAAAGTAAGTGAAGTACGTAAGGTGGATGCTTTCTCGTCCATTGAGATAACCTCTGTGGGGACAATTCATTTTACACAAAGTGACACTTATTCTTTCAGGATTGAAGGCAGGGAGAGGTACGTGAAGAATACGCAGACCACAGTGAAGGACGGCCGTCTGCTGATAGGTTTCAAGGACGGGAAAAACAAGCGCAGGAGCAATCAGAAGGATGGCGTGACTATCTGGATTTCGGCTCCCGACTTGAAGGAGGTGGAGTTTACCGGTGTAGGCGAATTCAAATGTGAGAAGCCCTTGAAGCTCGATGCCGTGTCATTCGAGATAAAAGGTGTGGGTGAAGTGAATGTCTCCGACTTGACGTGCAACGAGCTGAAAGTTGCCTTGCGTGGAGTAGGCAGCGCCGATATTCATGTAGCCTGCGACTATTTGACTGCCAGAATGAGTGGTGTGGGTGGCGTCACTTTGAGCGGAACTGCCGGGCATGCTGACATTTCTAAAGGAGGCATAGGCGGAGTGAATACATGTAACCTGAAGGTGGGCCGTTGAGTAGCGGTAACACCAATCGTAAATAGTAAATCGTCTAATCGTAAATATCAATATGATAAAGCAATACTTCACACAAGCCTGGGCACAGTTGCGGCAGCAACCGATGATTAGTGCCGTCAGCATAGCCGGTACGGCACTTGCCATCTTCCTCATCATGCTGGTGGTGATGATGCAGCAGGTGAAGGTAGCTCCGTTTGCTCCGGAGAGCAACCGCGACCGCTTTCTACATGTGCATTATATGAGCATCACCAACAAAAGCTGGGGAGAGGGAAACAGTTCCAACGGACCGATGGGGATAAAGACTGCGCTTGAGTGCTTCAAATCGCTGAAGACCCCCGAAGCAGTAACGATTTATACCTGTATGGTCATTTCTACCCCCGTGAATCTGCCGGGACAACCTGCAACGGGTATCGACCTGTTGCAGACAGATGATACTTTCTGGCGTGTGTTTGATTTCTCTTTTGTTGCCGGGAAACCTTATGACCAGGCTACATTCGATGCCGGACTACCTGTAGCGGTAATTACGGAAAGTGTAGCGCGCAGGTTATTCCAGACAACGGAGGCTGTTGGTCGCGAATTCCTTTTGAACCATGCTCCTTATACAGTGTCCGGTGTAGTGAAGGATGTTTCTACTTTGGCCAACACTGCCTATGCGCAGGTATGGGTGCCCTATACTTCTACTGAGATAACGAAAAGCACATGGAGTGATGAGCATATGGGGATGATGAGCGTTACCATTCTGGCGAAAAGCCGTGATGATTTTCCCGCTATTCGTGAGGAGACGGAACGCCGCCGTCAGGAGTACGACACTGTAATTGGCGAGAATGGTTATTCGTTGATTTACCGTAACCGTCCTTATGACCAGGAGAAAAATGCCGCAGGAATGGCTGCCAACATCGAACCGGACGTGGACCAGGCACGCAGGCAGCGTCTCATTATCTTCATCATTCTACTGATTGTTCCTGCCATCAACCTCAGCTCGATGACGCAGAGCCGTCTGCGCCAGCGTGTGGCAGAGATTGGTGTGCGCCGGGCATTCGGTTCAACGAGACTGGAACTGATGGGGCAAATCATTGCAGAAAATCTGGTGGTGACATTGCTGGCAGGGGTGATGGGATTGTTGCTGAGTGTAGCATTCGCTTATTTGGGAAATACACTGCTGTTTGCGCAGGAATTCAGCCAGACGCTGAGTCCTCCGGCAGTGGATGCGAGCATATTGCTGCATGGCTCCACCTTTGGCTGGGCGTTGTTGTTCTGCTTTGTGCTAAACTTACTAAGTTCCGGTATTCCCGCATGGCGTGCATCAAGAATAGGGATTGTAAATGCATTGGGCGGACGTTTGCATAAATAACTCCATCACAAAACATTAATCATTGAAGAAAATGACTAAGAAACTTCTTACACAGATAAAGAATGAATGGCTCTCAAACCTATGGTTGGTGTTGGAGTTATTGGTAGTGAGTGTAGTGATGTGGTACGTGGTAGACTATCTCTACACGCGCGCCGCCACCTATCTGGAGCCGAGAGGCTTTAATATAGAGCACTGCTACCTTATAGAGTTGGGGGAACTGACACCCAAAAGTCCCGACTACATAGCCGGGCATACCTCTCAGCAGACCCACGATGACATAGCCGAGTTGTTGGAGCGTCTGCGTCGTCGGCCGGAGATAGAAGCGGTCAGCCTTTCGCAGAATTCGTATCCTTACAACGGAAGCAATTCAGGCGCTGAAGTAAGCTATGACACTTTGCGTTCTCCCGGTTGGACCATCCGCAGGTTAGTGACACCGGACTTTCCCCGTGTATTCCGCTATCGGGGCACGCGTGGCGAGACACCCGAACAATTGGCTGAAATGTTGGAGCGCGGGGAGTTTATGGCTTCGGATAACCTCTACCGGAAATACGACTGCCGGATGACAGATCTCGTAGGCCAGCGGTTCTATCTTTTTGGTGATACTACGAAGACCTACCGGCTGGGTGCTGCACTGCAAAATGTACGCTATCACGATTATGACCAGGCGCGAAGCTCATATTCCATGATGGTGAAGCAGAGTTTCTACTATATCGGTCTCGAACTTTGTGTCCGCGTCCGTGAAGGGCAGGACAATGACTTCATTGAGAGGCTGAAGGCAGACAGTGAGAGCCAGTTCCGCATAGGCAATATCTTCATTTCGGAGATACGTTCTTTCAAGGATATTCGTCGCAACTACCAGCAGGCATGGACCAATGACATCCGTAACTATGTGATGGGTATGGGATTCCTGCTGCTGAACATTTTCCTCGGCTTGCTCGGAACATTCTGGTTCCGTACGCAGCAACGCCGTTCGGAGATAGCACTGCACAAAGCGCATGGAGCGACAGACCGTGCCATCTTCAGCCGGCTGCTTAGTGAAGGGATATTGTTGTTGGCAATTGTCACCCCCGTTGCATTGCTCATCGATTATAATCTTGCACACCTGGAGTTGAATTCCTGGAGGAACGGTACGACGTTGGAGTGGGACCGCCTGCTGCTCTGTGCTGCCATCAGCTTTGTGCTGATTACCCTAATGATTGTCATCGGTATAGGTATTCCTGCCCGCAAGGCGATGAAGGTGCAGCCCGCCGAAGCATTACATGATGAATAGAAAGTTATGGAACAAATTTTAGCTCTTATCCGCCAGAATCCCTTTTTCAGTGCTGTTTCCGTCATCGGTACGGCAGTGAGTATAACCTTTGTCATGGTCATTTACATGGTGTATGACATCCAGACGGCTGACTTGGCTCCCGAGTCGCACCGCAGTAGCATGGTATATTCTTCTTATGGATACTCTTACCGCAAGTCCGACCACAGCAATTCCAATACGGGCATGTCTTATCGGGCTGTCAACGCTATTTTTGCAGAACTTCCGGGTGCGGAACTTGTCACCTATCTGGGACCTACCTATCTTAGATACTGTGGGGATTCGCCCGTGCGGGGAATGCGCCGTACGGTTCGTCAGGTGGATTTGAACTATTGGCGTGTCTACGATATCCCTCTTGTGGCGGGCCGTCTTTTCAGTACCGAAGAGTTCGATGCTTGCCGGGATGTCGTGGTTATAGGCGAACAGCTTGCCCGCGAAGCTTTCGGGTCTGCCGAAGCAGCCATTGGCAAAAATTATTTTGTCAACTTTCGCCCTAAGCGCATTGTCGGGGTCACCAAGGATGTGAGCTCTCTGTTCACATTTGCCTATGGAGAGTTGTGGATGCCTTATTCCACCCGGGATTCCGGTCTGGGCAGTGAAGGGCTACGGGGAGATTTCGAGGCTGTGGCCCTTGTCAAGCCCGGTGTCGGCAGAGAGGAACTCAAGCGGCAGATAGAACAGTCGCTTGCCCGCTTCAACGAGATACTGGTCGAATATGAACTGGAGCTTCCCGACCTCAGCACCTATACGGAACGGCAGTTCTTCCGTAATGACACGATGAGTCCTGCCGTAACCTGCATCATCCTGGGTTTGATATTGCTTATTGTGCCCGCTATCAATGTCAGCGGACTTATATCTTCGCAAATGTCCCGTCGCATGGCTGAGCTTGCGGTAAGGAAAGCATACGGCGCCAGCCGTTCTACCTTGATGGTGCAGTTGCTCCGCGAGAACCTGGCCTTGGCATTTGCCGGCGCATTGCTCGGTTTTCTCTTTTCGTGCATATTCCTATGGCTGGGTAAGGACTGGATGCTTGGCGATGGTGCTCCCGGAACGAATTTTGATGTAAGCGTCTGGCTCTTCCTCCGTCCTGCGGTTTTCGTGGCTGTATTGGTGGTGTGTCTGTTGTTCAACCTGCTTTCTGTGTTTATTCCTGCCTGGCATGCCACCCGTCGCCCTATAGCCGAGGTTCTTGGCGGAGAATGAGCGGATAAACGAATCCCAATTAAAACAGTAACGAGTATGATACATTCTATTTTACACCAGATATGGAACCAGCGCCGCAGTAACGGCTGGCTGTTTGCCGAGCTGTTGATTGTATTTACATTGATGTGGTATTGTGTGGATGTACTCTATGGCTTTGCCCATGCAGAACGGCAGCCTAAGGGGTATGATTTGGAGCATGTCTATAAGATAAGGATTTCCTGCAATCCCACACAGATAGTGCCGTGCACGTCGGAAGACAGCCTGCAGACCTTCTGGTTCAAGCCGATGGAGGAAGTGCTCCGGCGTATCAGGCAATATCCTGCAGTGGAAAGTGCTGCCACGTGGCTGGGTACCGATACTTATACCCGCGGGCGTGTTTACCAGGGGTATACGACGGACAGCGTGCATGTTGTCGAGACTACAGTGCGCTATGTGTCTCCCGAATATTTCGACGTCATGCGCATTCCGCTGTTGCAGGGGAATGTCTCGGATTGGAATTCCACTGCCAGTCCTCTGCCTGCCGTGGTGACCCGTGATTTGGCAGACAGTCTTTTTCAGACAAGTGCCGGGGCGGTGGGCCGCGAGTTTCTGGATTATTACAGCGGAGGTCTCCGTTACCGTGTCTCTGCAGTCTGTGCCTTGCAGAAGACGGATGACTATGCCCGTTACGGACCTTTTGTCCTGACTCCTTTCCCCGGTTGGTTCTATGAGGACCAGTACCTCCCGTTCATCTCCCTACGGATACGTCCGGAGGCGGATACGGATAATTTTGCAGCTCGTTTTTATCAGGATATGATGTCGCAGCTGCAGGTCGCTCCATTCTATCTTTTCGACATACAGAGCTATAAGGACCAGAAGATAGAGCGGGATGCTGCCGAAGGAATCACCCCGTATATCCGCAGCGCAAGGCTCATTGTGATATTCTTTGTTTTCAATGTATTCATCGGGCTGATGGGAACTTTTTGGTTCCGTACCCGCCATCGCCGCAGCGAGATTGCTTTGCGCATGGCCATGGGCAGCAGCCGCGGAAGAATACGCTGGCAATTGCTGGGTGAAGGGTTGCTGCTGTTGGCGCTTGCTTCTATCCCGGCTTTGATAATATGTATTAACATGGTTATGGCAGATGTCACTTTTACGGAAGCCACGGATGCCACTTGGGGGAGATTTGTCATATGCGTTTCTATTGTCTGGATATTGATGGCATTGATGGTGATTGCAGGAATCTGGTATCCGGCTTCACGGGCCATGAAGGTACAGCCTGCCGAAGCATTGCACGATGAGTGAGTTTTTTTTGAATAATCTGTGCTCATTCTCAATATAACTTGTATATTTGCGTGACGAATAAGAGTTTTGCGTTGAGTATACAAAATCTATATTATGATGAAACGCCTTTTCTTTCCATTGTTTGCAGGCTTGTTGTGGTTGATGTCGGGAACACTTTCGGCTACGGAACGTACGTACAATGTACTTTTCATACAGTCCTATACAAAAAATACTCCTTGGCACAGCCTTCTGACAGAAAATTTGGAGAACGGACTGGACAAGGGGGGAGTTAAAGCCAATATCACTACTGAATATCTGAATGCCGATTACTGGTCTTTCGCTTCCGAGTGCTTCATCATGCGCCGCATCTGCGAGCGTGCCAGGCAACGGAAAACGGACTTGATTGTGACCTCCAGCGATGAGGCTTTCTTCACATTGACCCATTGCGGTGATTCCCTGCCTTATCAGATACCGGTAGTGGTTTCGGGTATCAAATACCCGGATGAGAGGGTCTTTGAAAGAATGCCCAACGTCTCCGGCTATGTTTCGAAAACGGATTTCGATGTCTTGCTGGATGCGGCTGTCCGCATGTTTCCTTCCCGCAGGGAGTTGGTCTGTCTGTCCGACAGCAGTTTCCTGAGCCTTAAAGGGGTTAAGGCTGTGGAGGAATCCTGGGAACGCATAAAGAGCAACTATCCGGAGCATGAGTTGAAAGTGCTGAATGTGCAGGCCAAGTTCTTGAACTCTATCATCACTTCCATTTGCTATGACTACAATGCCTACAAGCATATTGTCATTGCTCCCAAATGGATTCCCTTTCTTTCCTTGAAGTTGAAGGCCCCCGTGTTTACCAGCCAGAACCTGGCTATGACGAACGGTGTTCTGTGTGTGTACGATGCCGTTCCCGGAGAGGATGCCTTTGCCGCCGGCCGGCAGGCTGCAAGTATTTTGAAGGGCAAGTCGCCCGCTTCATTGGGAGTAAAGGACTTTGGGGGCAAGTTACTGTTCGATTACAAACAGTTGCAGTTTTTCCGTGTGGACACGAACCGTGCGGAGAGCAAGGGCATCGTTTTGAATATACCGCTGGTGGAGCGCTACCGTGTCTGGTTCATTCTGTTCTATTCGCTGATTGTCGGGGCATTGGTGCTGCTGGTTGCCTGGCTTTTCCGTGCCAACCGCAGGGAGTCGCGCAAGCGCATACATGCCCAGACCCGCTTGTTGATACAGCACCGCCTGGTGGAGCAGCGCGACGAGTTCGACAATATCTTCTGTTCCATTCGCGACGGCTTGATTACGTATGATACAGACCTGCGCATTCATTTTGTCAACCGTCCGTTGCTACAGATGCTGGGACTTTCTTCCGAGACCTATACGTCCCGTTTCTATGAAGGGCAGATGGCCGGCTCCATTTTTAGGATTTACATGAATGGAGAAAATATCCTGCAGGACTTGTTGAAGAAAGTACGTACCGGCAAGAGCCCTATTCCTATTCCGGAGAAAGCCTTCATGCAGGAGAATCATCAGGGAACGTATTTTCCCGTTTCCGGCGAGGTGGTACCTATCTTTGCCAATGAAAAGATGACGGGAATGGCGATTGTATGCCGCAATATTTCCGAAGAGGAGATGCAGAGGCGCTTTTTCAACATGGCGGTGGAGGAGAGCTCCATTTATCCGTGGCAGTACAACATGCGTATGAACCGCTTCCATTTCCCAGGTGGATTGCTGCGCCGTTTCGGGTATATAGGTGATACGGACTTGCTGACGCGTGATGAGATGGATGCCCTTATACATCCGGAAGACTTGCCGCATATGCGCAGGAATTTTGATGCCATTCTGTTGGGTAATGAAATCAATTCACGGATGAGTTTCCGGTTGAAGAGTGTGGACGGGAGCTATGAATGGTGGGAGTTTCGCAGTACCGCTTATGACGGCCTGACGGTCGATACCCCATACATGGTGTTGGGAGTATGCCAAAGCATCCAGCGTTACAAGGATACGGAGGAAGCCCTGATTGCCGCACGTGACCGTGCCTTGCAGGCTGACAGACTGAAATCGGCGTTCCTTGCCAATATGAGCCATGAGATACGTACCCCTCTGAATGCCATTGTCGGCTTCTCGGATTTATTGAAGGACTTGGACGCTTTTTCTCCGGAAGAGGTAAAGCAGTTCGTCGAGACTATCAATATAAACTGCACGTTGTTGCTGGCTCTGATTAATGATATTCTGGACCTCTCGCGCATTGAATCGGGCACAATGGACTTTAAGTTCGGAGCATTCAACCTGGCGTTCATCATGCAGGAGGTCCATGAATCCCAGCGTCTGAGTATGCCTCGGGATGTAGAGCTGCGTATAGAGATTCCGGAAGGGGAAGACAAATTGGTCATCACCGATTCCGTCCGCTTGAAGCAGGTCGTGAACAACCTGATAAACAATGCCAAGAAATTCACGGTAACGGGCAGCATCACCTTCGGCTATGTCACGAACCGGGAAGGATATACCACCATCTTTGTCGAAGACACGGGAAGCGGTATCTCTGAAGACGCCCAGAAACATATCTTCGAACGCTTTTACAAAGAAGACAGCTTTACGCAGGGCGCCGGTTTGGGGCTGAGCATTTGCCAGACCATCGTAGACCGCCTGCATGGTTCTATCTCGGTCTCCTCAGAGTTGGGAAAAGGAACGCGTTTCGAGGTGGTGATACCGGATGCGAACGAGTAATCATTCAATCCGTTTGCAGGCATTGGCTTGCAGGAACTCTTCCAATATATCCTCGTAATTGCCATACAGCATGATGTGGTGGTTGCCCAGCGGTGTCTTGAGGAAATAGTCGGCAGGGGAGTTCATTTTTATCCGCACTTGGGTGCGGCACATATTGATGTAGTTTGTATTCTCAACAAGCGTGCCGGTGCTCAGGTAATATTCGTCCAGGCTTTCGCTTCCGCATTTTACGATGGTTACATCTCCCGTCGGCAGGATTCCCTGAATACCGATGCCGCTTTCCGTCTCAAAATGGTTGCGTATGATGAACTGCTCCGTTTGTGCGATGCCGATGGTGCAGTGTGCCAATATGATTTCATTGGTACGGGCATTTATCATGGAAGGATTGGCCATGAAGGAGTTTTTCCCCGTCAGCACTTTTACGGCCAGCATGGTGAAGACGGATTGTAAATCGCCTTCACATCCGGCAATGATTCCTTCGTCGTTCAGCAAGGCAAGGGCAAGGCAGCCGGTGGTTCCCGTTTGGTCTATCAGGCGGAAGCAGCTGAGGGTAATGGCGCTCAGTCGCTCTTCCTCTACAATCCTCTTGATGGCTCGATACAGCCGCATGGCTTTTATCATGTCTTCGGGGCTTGCCTCTCGGCAGGCAAGCGCTTTTCCTGCCAGTCCAGCGCATGCTTCGCCCACCTCGTCGTCCGTTATCTGTCCGTAGTATTCGTAAATGCGGTCCAATGAGACGTCTGTGTACTCGATACCCCAGCGGCGTTTGGCAAGCAGATAATCCACATTGCTGGCAACGAGCCAGCTCGACGGAGTGCCTATTACGCCGATACGCATTCCGAAGAGGCTGCGTTGTGCCACGAAATTGCTGTGCAGGACAAAAATACGCTTGATGGTCTCGGGGAGCTCTCCGTGAAGAATCTCGCTTTTCATTCCCCGGCCGCGCAGCCAGGAAGATATTTCGAGAGCGGCGGCCAGTGAGTTCTGCATGCCGTCTGCCAAGAGGATGGCGGGGCGGGGAAGGGATTCGAAATGCTGGATTACCAGCCGTTCCACACCTCCGGTGGCAATGAATATAATACTGAAGTCATCGGGTGATAACTTGTCTATGTCTTTGTAATCAATGAAGTTGACGGTAAAGTATTTTTCCAATTCAGTCAATATCACTTCGTGGGAGCTACGGACTGATGCTTGTTTATGCAGTATGGAAGCAAAAGTTATAAGGTTGATGACCATGGTGTTATTTACTATTTGACTATTTACTATTTACAATTGATTCTACTTGGCTCGTTTGCTTTTTCAAAGATACAAGTTTCTGTTTACATATCATAGAGTTTTTACGATAGATAAGTTTTTTAAAGTTTTTATGGTCTTGCCTTCCTTTTGGTTTCAAATAATTCGCTACATTTGCAACTTTAATGATAAAGTGATAGCAATATCACCTATAAATACTCTATTAAATAGTAAATCATAAATCGTCAAATAGTAAATAAACCTCATGCCAACAATATCTATTCGCGGAATGGAGATGCCCGCATCTCCTATCAGAAAACTGGCTCCTCTGGCAGATGCTGCCAAGCAGAGGGGTATACATGTATTTCACCTGAACATCGGTCAACCCGACCTGCCTACTCCGGAAGTCGCGATTGAAGCGATACGGAACATCGACCGGAAAGTTCTGGAATACAGTCCCAGTGCGGGATATCGCAGTTACCGCGAGAAGTTGGTGGGTTACTATGCAAAGTACAATATCAATCTGACTGCAGACGACATCATCATCACTTCCGGCGGCTCGGAGGCGGTGTTGTTCTCTTTCCTGGCTTGCCTCAATCCGGGGGATGAAATCATTGTTCCCGAGCCGGCCTATGCCAATTATATGGCGTTTGCCATCTCTGCCGGAGCCAAGATACGCACCATTGCCACGACCATCGAAGAGGGTTTCTCGTTGCCCAAGGTAGAGAAGTTCGAGGAGTTGATTAACGAGCGCACGCGTGCTATTTTGATTTGCAATCCCAACAATCCTACGGGTTACCTCTATACCCGCCGTGAAATGAATCAGATACGCGACCTTGTGAAGAAGTACGACCTCTTCCTCTTCTCCGACGAGGTGTATCGCGAGTTCATCTATACGGGTTCTCCATACATCTCCGCCTGCCATCTGGAAGGCATCGAGAACAATGTAGTCCTGATTGATTCCGTTTCCAAGCGCTATTCGGAGTGCGGCATCCGCATCGGTGCCCTGATAACGAAGAACAAGGAAATCCGGGATGCTGTCATGAAGTTCTGCCAGGCACGTCTCAGTCCTCCGTTGATTGGCCAGATTGCCGCAGAAGCATCGCTGGATGCCGGTGAGGATTATCTGCGCGACACATACGATGAATATGTAGAACGCCGTAAATGCCTGATTGACGGTCTGAACCGTATCCCCGGCGTATATTCACCCATTCCGATGGGAGCGTTCTATACCGTGGCAAAGCTTCCCGTAGATGATTCGGACAAGTTCTGTGCCTGGTGTCTGTCGGAGTTCGAATACGAGGGACAGACGGTATTCATGGCGCCTGCGTCCGGATTCTATACTACGCCGGGTTCCGGTCGCAACGAAGTGCGTATCGCATACGTACTGAAGAAAGACGACTTGAACCGCGCCTTGTTTGTATTGCAAAAAGCATTGGAAGCCTATCCGGGAAGAGAAATGAAGGATTAGGGATTAATTTATGAACTTATCTCGCTTTATAGCGTTGCGCATTTATCGCAACTCGGAGCCGGGCAAGCAAGTTTCCCGTCCGGCTGTCCTTATCGCCATGGTGGGCATTGCCCTCGGACTGGCGGTGATGATTATTGCCGTGTCCGTCATTGTCGGCTTCAAGAGCGAGGTAAGGGATAAAATCGTGGGTTTCGGTGCCCATATCCAGATAGGCAACCTGGATGCTGCACGCTCTTATGAGACGCGCCCGGTGGTGGTGGGCGACAGCATGATGGCTGCGCTTTCCGATTATCCCGAAGTGAAGCATGTACAACGCTACTCCACCAAGCCGGGGATGATAAAGACCGCCGATGCCTTTCAGGGAATGGTGCTGAAAGGTGTGGGGCAGGAGTATGACAGCACCTTTTTCCACCGCCATCTGCTGGAGGGGGAGTTTCCGCAATTCAGCGATTCCGCTTCGTCCAACCGCGTAGTCATCTCAAAGTCTCTTGCCAACAAGCTGCAATTGAAACTCGGTGACAAGATAGACACCTACTTCATCCAGGACGATGTGCGTGCTCGCCGCCTGAAGATTGTAGGTATCTACCAAACCAACTTCTCCGAATACGACAACCTATTCCTGCTTACCGACCTCTATTTGGTGAATCGCCTGAACAACTGGGAGCCGGACCAGGTGAGCGGTGTGGAGCTGGAAATACGCGATTATGACAAGCTGGAAGAAACCACCTATGAGATAGCTGTCGATACGGACGAGAATCCCGACCGCTATGGTGCCGAGTATTGCGTCCGCAATGTAGAGCAGCTCAATCCCCAAATCTTTGCCTGGCTGGGCATCTTGGATGTCAACATCTGGGTCATTCTCATTCTGATGATTGGAGTGGCGGGGTTCACCATGGTATCCGGCCTGCTGATTATCATCATAGAGCGTACCTCCATGATAGGCGTGCTGAAGTCTTTGGGAGCCAATAACTTTACCATCCGTAAAGTCTTCCTTTGGTTTTCGGTCTTCCTCATTGGGAAAGGCATGCTTTGGGGGAACATAATCGGCCTTGCGTTCTATTTCGTGCAGCGCTGGTCCGGCTTGTTCAAGCTCGACCCTGAAACCTATTACATGGCTACTGTTCCGGTATCTTTCAATATCTGGCTGTTCCTGCTGCTGAATGCCGGCACATTGCTGGCTTCGGTCCTGATGTTGCTGGGCCCATCATTCCTGATTACACGCATCCATCCGGCAACTTCCATCCGTTACGAATAAGAGAATCACTTTCTCAGAAAACCGCTTTTCTTGCGGAACAGACAGTACCATTTCCAACGTAAAGACTGTATCGGCTGCAATAGGTCGAAAGCCGGTAGTGTGAAGTAATATCTGCGCTGTTCTTCCAGGTCGTGGGCAGTCTTGTTGACAATGACTGCCTGCATGGTGAAACGGAACAGGAACAAAAGAAAAGCGACGCCTGCTGCCAGCCAGTGGAAGTGCAGAATGCCGATGACCATCGCGGCTATCCAGGATGCGTGGAATGCCAGGCGGGTCAGGGTCTCAAAACCGGCCAGCCAGCGTTGCATTCCATGATACAGCCGTGCTGTGGAGGCGTAGCCTATTTTCTCTTCTTTCCAGTCCTTGGTACGCAGAAGCGGCTGCATGCGCACAATGGCATTGGCATCCGTTTCTACCCGCGTGTTCTCCGGGGTAGCCACGTGGTTGATGAACAAATCGTCGTCTCCCCGTTGCAGGTTGAGGTGTGCGGAGAATCCTTTCTGTTGGTAGAAGAGTTCCTTGCGGTAGGCAAGGTTACGCCCGATGCCCATATACGGGCTTCCGGCAAGCGCAAAGCCGAGGTAGCGCATGGAAGTGAACAGATTGTCGAAAGCCACACGCTTGTGCAGCCAGCCTTTACCGCGTTCATAGCCGCTATATCCCAAGACAACTTGCGTACGCGAGGTGAAGTTGCGTGCCAGCAGCCGCAGCCATTGGTTGCTTTGGGGCATGCAGTTGGCATTGGTGAACACCAGCCATTCATATTTGCTGGCCTTGATTCCAAGCGTCACGGCCAGCTTCTTGCGGCTGATGTAGCGGGAGGAATCGGGCACGAAGCTGTGGTAGAGATGGGGATATTTCTCCTCGAGGATGGTCAGGTAATCCTCGCTCTCATCGGTGTTGCCGTCGTTAATGACGATGACTTCAAATTGGGGATAGTCCTGCTCCAGCACGGCGCCCAGGTTGCGGCGCAGATTCTCGGATTCCTCGCGGGCGCAGATGATGACGGATATGGGGGGCAGTTCCTGGGTGAAGTGCGTGTCTCCCTGCTTCACGGCACGGCTGCGCGCATGAATACGGTTGTAGAGACAGAGGTAGTAGATAATTTGAATAAGGAACAGACCACCCGCCGTAGCGAGTACGATAATTTCAGTTGAATCTAATGTAAATGCTTCCATGTGCAGTAGGACGTTTATGTGCTGCAAATTTACACAATTTCCGGCACTACCTCAAACTTTGTTCCGGGAAAGTGCTTGGACAAATACTGCTTGATGTATTTCATCGTGTCTTCCTGGATAGTCTTGTCCTCTACCGTGGGATAAAGGTTGTACAGTACCGTATCGAGCGCGATGCCCCGGTTCTTGATGGCTTCGAGGCTTAGCAGGGTGTGATTGATACTGCCCAGCTTTCCGGAGGTGACAAAGATAAGCGGGTACTGCTTCTCCGCAATGTAGTCTATCGTCAGGAAATCTTCGGTAAGGGGAACCATCAGACCGCCGGCGCCTTCTACGAGCACGGTATCATAGCGATGGGAAAGTTCCCTGGTGGCACGCTCTATTTTTTCGAAGTCTATCGGGCGCTTGTCTATGCGGGCGGCGAGGTGGGGAGAGCAGGGATAGGAGAAGATTTCGGGCATTGTAAGCCCCTCGTTATCCTCAGGCAGATAGCCGGTGCCCATGATGCGGCGGTGCAGGTCGATGTCCTCGGAGTGTCCGGTATTGCCGGTTTGAATGAATTTCTGGGTGATGACGCGCAGGCCGCGTTGCATAAGCTCACGGGCGTACCAGGCGGTGCAATAGCTTTTTCCGGCATCTGTATCAATGCCGCTGATGAAGTAGATGTTTTTTGTTTCCATTATTTTGTTTTTTTTCGTGCGATGATATAAATGGGGTGATAGGTCAGGTTTACGTTGCCTGCGGCATCACTGAACCGGGTTGTGTATTCTTTGCAGAAGGATTGCAGGCGGCTGCGCGTCCATATCCTTTTTTCCGTTCCCGTCACTCCGGTTTGCTTCAGATGCTTCAGCACTGCCTGGGGAGTGGGGAAGGGCAAGGATATCACCTCTTCTTCGGCATGAAGAATATCGAAACCGGGAGACAGCAGGGCTTGCAGCTCCTCAACGGAGAGATAGTCCAGCCCGTGCCCAGTCAGTTGGCGTATTTCGTGCATGTTTGTGGCGCCGAAGGTGCTGAAGGCAAGCAGGCCGTCTGCCACCAGTGCTTGGTGGCAGCGGGTGAAGAAAGCACCTGGGTCGTTGAACCATTGCAGGGTGGAGCACGAGGTTATCAGGTCGGTTTCTCCGGGGAAGTCGATGGCTTCGGCATCACCGGGGACGAACTGCACGGTAGTGCCGTCGCAAAGTTCCTTGACGCACTCCTCCATTTCCCGGCACAAGTCGTTCAGCAGCAGAGCTTCCGGTTGCAAGGTGTGGAGGAGGATACGTGAGTAGCTTCCCGTTCCGCAGCCAAACTCTACGACACGGCGGAAACGTGTGTATGGTTCCTTTATGAGCTGCATCATCTTCTCGGCGACTTGTTGCTGCACGCGGGCCTCCCGGGTATAGGTATTCCGGGCTTTGGCAAAGCGGGCGGCTATCAGTTGTTTGTCCATCGGGTTCAGTGGCTTGTCCATAGGTCTTGCAGGTAATGTCTGAATAACTCTTCCTGGTAGTGGGCATCCTCCGTTTGCAGTACGGGGGTGCCGAGTATTTCCCAGGCTTGCAGCTGGTTGGCTGGTGGAATGATGCGGTCGTTGCCTCCCGTTACTGCCTGCTGCCAATGGAAGGTGGCAGCAGGCAGTGTGTGGTACATCTTCTCAATCTCCGTCAACTCATCTCTCAACTCTTCCAGCGGACGGCGGGGGGTGATTTCCAGGAAAGCTTTGAAGGCTGCTCCGTTGGCGCACATGCGGCGGAGGAATTTGTGCAGTGAAGCCCCGGTCAGTCCGTCCAATGTCCCGTGGTAGATGGCGGGTGGAATGCCCATATGCTGGTCTATGGGGTAGGGCGTTCCGTTGATGGCGATGCTGTTTGCCATATGGATACCTTCGCCGGACGTACCTGGCGATGAGAGCTGTGGCACGGTCTGCGAAGCCGCCCATACCCCCATAGACCAGCCGATGAGGTTGATTTCGCGGTATTCTTCCAGTCCGGAGGCGTCAAAATCCAGTGTGCGGTAGTCATAGCACACCATGAAGTCGCTGGCTACCGGACGATACATTTTGAAAGGCGTCTCATCGGCTCCCCAGCCGGCAAAGAACAGCAATAGCCGGGGATGATGCTCGTGTATAATGTAACTTTGTTTCATCTGTTTTTAGAATCGTATAGCGTTAGTATTCCTCTCTTCCTTTAGGGGAATAAGGGGTATAAGTTCTCCAATCTCATCTTCCCGTATGTCTGCCGTCAGCGAGAAGCGGATGCGTGATGTCCCTTCGGGCACCGTGGGCGGGCGTACCGGCAGTGCATAAAAGCCATGCCTCTGCAGCAGCTCTGCGCACAGCACGGTGTCGGCACTGGGGCCGATAATCAAGGGGACGATATGGCTTGCGCTGGGGCATCCGTACCCCTTGGCTTGTAATGCTTCGCGCAGTGTCCGACTGATTCTTGCCAGATGCTCGCGGTGGTCCTGCATTCCGGCAAGTTTCCGTACGATAAACAGTGTCCAGGCAATACTTGTCGGAGGCAATGCCGTGGTGAAGATAAGGGTTCGCATCCGGTTGACGAGATACTCGCGTATCGTCCGGCAGCAGGCGATGTATGCACCGGCAGACGCAGCCGCCTTGCCGAAGGTGCCCACGAGGAAATCTATATCCCGGATACATCCGGTTTCTTCGGCGCAGCCCAGGCCGCGCAGTCCCCTTACGCCGAATGCATGGGCTTCGTCCACATAGAGCAGTACGTTGGAGTATCTTTTTTTTCAAATGCACCAATGCCGTGAGGTCGGCTTGGTCACCGTCCATGCTGAAGATGCTTTCTGTGACGATAATCAATTGCCGGAATGTTGCATGGTGTTGTTCCAGCAGGCGTTCCAGTTGCACCAGGTCGTTGTGGCGGAAGCGGATGCAGCGTGCGGTGGATAGGCGGATGCCGTCGATGATGCTGGCATGCACCAGCTTGTCTGCCAGTATTAGGGTTTGTGCATCGCTCACGGCGGGCAGAATCCCCATATTGGCATGATAGCCGCTATTGAGCACCAGTGCTGTCTCTGTGCCGAAAAGTGTGGCGAGTTCCGTCTCCAGTTCTTCGTAAATCCCGAAGTTCCCCGTCAGCAGGCGGGAGGAGGAGGAAGTCGGCAGGAAGGTGTCCGGTGTCAGTGTCTGCAGGAATTCTTCCTTTAGCTGGCGGTCGGCAGCCAGGCCCAGGTAGTCGTTGGACGAAAGGTTCAGCATATGCCGGCCATCGGCTATAACCGTGCGTCCCTCGTGTGTCAGTTGCGGCAGGCGGCGCAGGTTGCTGTGTTCTTTCAATGTTTGCAGCTCTTGCTGCATATATTCTATTGCATTCATAATTCTTTTAAAATGTGCCAATGTGGTTTTAATGTGCTAATGTGCCAATGTGCTAATATGCCAATGACCTGCGGCGTGATAGCGCAGCGTAAACATTGCGCAGCCAATTGGCACATTAGCATATTAGCACATTCTTATAATTTTCATCAACCCTCCCGTCAGCTTCCTCAACTGTTCCGGCTCTATAATGAACGGAGGCATCAGGTATACCAATCTTCCGAACGGGCGTACCCAGATTCCCTCCTCAACGAAGCGTTTTTGCATCCACGCCATGTCTACGGGCTTTTTTGTCTCAATCACCCCGATGGCTCCCAGCACACGTACATCCGTCACTTGCGGTAATCGGCGTGCCGGTTCAAGCTCTTCTTGCAGTTGCCGGCTGATGCGAGTCACCTTGCCTTGCCAGTCGTATTCGGGCGAGGTCAGCAGCTTCACCGAAGCGCACGCTACGGCGCATGCCAGTGGATTCCCCATAAAGGTGGGTCCGTGCATAAACACCTCCGGTGTATGGTTGGAGATGGTATCCGCCACTTCATTCGTCGTCAGTACGGCAGACAGCGTCATGTATCCGCCCGTTATGGCCTTGCCTATGCACATGATGTCCGGTTCTACTCCGGCATGTTCCCAGGCAAACAGCTTTCCGGTGCGTCCGAAGCCCGTCGCTATTTCATCGAAGATAAGCAGCAGGCCATGTTCCTTGCATATCTGTGCCGCTTCGCGCAGGTACTGGCGGGTGGTAGAACCACATGCCGCCAGCGCCCTGCACCACAGGTTCGAGGATAAGCGCTGCCAGTTCCTCGTGATGCTCCTCTACCAGTTTCCGCAGTTCCACCGTATCCCGTTCATCCCATTCGCCGTGGAAGCGCGAGCGCGGCTGCGGCACGAAATAGCGCACCGGCAATGATGCCCCGAACAGCGAATGCATGCCCGTCACCGGGTCGCAGACAGACATGGCATTCCATGTATCCCCGTGATAGCCCGAACGGATAGTCACAAAATTGTTCTTCTTCGCCTTTCCCTTGCCATACCAGTACTGTACGGCCATTTTCAGGGCCACTTCCACAGCCACCGAGCCGGAGTCGGCATAGAATATCTTCTGCATGGACGGCGGAACCAGCGGCAGCAGCAGTTTGCCCAGCTCGATGGCAGGGTCGTGCGTCAGTCCGCCGAACATGACATGCGACATCTTGCCCAGCTGTTCCTCTGCCGCCCGGTTCAGTGTAGGGTGGTTGTACCCGTGGACGGCGCACCACCACGACGACATTCCCTCTACGAGTGTTTCTCCGCTTTCCAGGGTGATGGTGGCGCCTTCGGCATGCTTCACCTTGTACACCGGTAGCGGGTTGGTGGTGGAGGTATAGGGGTGCCATAGGTGCTCGCGGTCGAATTGCGAACCGCAGAACTCGTATCCGGCTTCTTCTATCAGTTTCTTGTCATCGGAAACTTTGGAGCCGAGCGTCGTCAGCAGGTCGCCCACGATAGCCGAGTTGATGCCGATGTGCAGCGCTTGCTTCACGGTCTCCTTGCTCAGTTGCGAGCGTCCGCCGGCAAAGCGCAGGTAGGCGGTGGGGTTGATGAAGCGGAACAGGGCGATGGTGGTCAGTATTTCCTCCTCGCTGAGTGGCGCCTGCCGTTCCAGCGGTGTGCCGGGGATGGGGCTCAGGAGGTTGATGGGGATGGACTGTACTTCCAGCTCGCGCAGTGTGAAGGCGAATTCGATACGTTGCTCCATGCTCTCGCCCATGCCGATGATGCCGCCGCTGCAAATGTCCATGCCTGCGTTGCGGGCTGCCTGCAAGGTGCGCAGCTTCTCTTCCTGCGTGTGCGTGCTGCACAGTTGGGGAAAGTAGGAGGGGGCTGTCTCCAGGTTGCAGTGATAGCGGGTGATGCCTGCGTCGTGCAGTGCCCGCATTTCGTCTTCGTTGAGCAGTCCCAGTGATGCGCACAACTGGATGGACGAGTGCCGGCGCATGTGCCGGGCGGCTTCGCACAGTTTCTCCATGTTTCTGGAGGAGGGCTTCCGTCCACTGGTCACCAGCGAGAAACGTGCCACGCCCTGGGCTTCATTATGCCGGGCATGCCGCAGGCATTCTTCTTTGTCCACCAGGTCGTACACGTCTGCCTGGGTTTTGTAGTGCGACGACTGTGCACACCACTTGCAGTTTTCCGGGCATCGTCCGGACTTGGCATTAATGATGGAGCACATGTCAAACTCCTCCGAGGCCAGGCCCCGGGTTATCTCGTGGGCAGCTTCGTATAGCGCTTCCTTGTCGGGTTGCACAGCCAGCCATTCGGCTTCTTCCTTACTGATGTGGCTGCCGCGCAGCACTTGTTCCTTTAATTTCTGTAGGGTCATATCTTTCTTGGGTTATGTTCATGGATAAAGACAGAGGTACGGATTGCCGGGGCGGTGCAGCTCGTCATTCTGCTGCATGGCTTCCGGTAATCCGTACCTCTTGTTCTCTTTTGTTTCAGGCTATATGTGTCTTGTCCGCCCGTATTCCCGCAGGGGCGGATGAATTGTGTTTCAAAAAGAATGTGCCGGTTCGTTCCCGGCTCCGTGAGGATACTTGTCAGGACGCTGCTGCTACCCAGCGGAATGCCGGTGTCGGTTTCCCTTCCTTCCGTTTCTCCTTTCCAGGTACTCTCTTCCCCGCATCCGGCATGTCCGGCGGTTCCCGCAGTCTTCTGTTTGGACAGAGAGCTGTCTGCCACGCTTTTGCGCAGGCAACCGATGGTGACACACCGTCCTATGCTGGCAAATGCAGCGTAGGCTTTTCTGCTCCAGCGGCGGAAGCGGATGGTAGGTGCGGCGGGTGATGTATTCCTCATGTTTTTTTCAGCCTGATGCGGTTTTGTTTCCTTTTAGCGGATGCAAATGTAGAAAAAATAATTTCATAACGGTAATGGTCATGCATGAAAAAGCCGCGCAAATGCAACTATTGCGCGGCTCTTCTTTAAGGAATGTCGTAGGATTTCACTCTTTGGACGACTGGTAGTAGAGATACCAGTCATTATTGGTGGCACCATTGGACTCTACCCATTTGGCGAAATCGGGATACTCCAGGTCGATGCGTACGGTTTCCTTTGCCGGAGTGAACCGGATGGGGCCTTCCGTGCCGGTTGTGGCCGGCAGCATGATGGCGAATGGATATTTGCCGTCCTTGTTGATGTAGTAGGCATCGTCTTCGGCTCCGATTTGCTTTGCGTTGGCTTTACCGGTCGCTTTCTTCTTGGGCAGATGCACTTCTGTCCGGTTGTCGGCTCCGGCTGTATACTGGGCAATGATGAACGGGTTCAAGTCGCTCTCCAGATTCTTCTTAGGCAATGTGTTGTCTGCAAATGTACGGGTTACGGTAAATTCGTTGCCCTGCACAGACTTTGCATCGGGGAATAGGATGACAGAAGAGGTCTCTGTTTCATCGACTGCTCCGGCAGGCAGTTCTATGCTGCCTCGCTGGCTGGCCACATATTGCACGGCAAATGCGTTGGAGTATGTGGCGGCACCACTTTGCTGTACGGGTACAAAGGTGTCTTCCACCTTCAGCACATAATTGTTGCTGTTGAATGAAATGGCCCGTTTGTGTTCGATAATCACGTCGTTCAAGTCATAGTCACCGCCATTGGGCCAGATGTCTTCGTAGGCATACGTGCGGTAGGTTGTTTCGGAGCTCGTCACCGTAGGCTCTTCCGGGTCTATGACCGGACGGTCCGGGTCTTGAATGGCTTCATTGGGGTTGGCATCGATACAGAACAGTATGTCTTCGTAGCTGGTATCATCGCCATCTTCTACTCCGTAGACTACCGTGCCGTTGCTGGTGGAGAGGGAGATAAAGCGAGCTTGTTGGCCTGCATATATCTTGTTCCATTCTTTATTGGAATATATATAATTTATAGAGTAGTCGATACCTTTATTGGGGGTATATCCATTGGGGATGATGAAATATCCTATGGTATATCCTGCCGGGAATTTGGTGGAGACATTACCGTTTTCGTCCTGATACAGAAGTTGTATTTTTGTATTCTTCTGTATGGGAGCGTCATATCGGGAATATTTGTTACCACTTCCAGACCATCCGGTATACGGGTCGTCTCCTGCAATGGATGCATTGGGAATGATAATGAATTTGTCTACCTTGTCAGGGCTGTTGGGAATTTCATTGGTCTTGTAGTAATAATAGCCGATGGAAGTCAGGTAACCGGCACGTTCGGTCAGGAAGGTCAGATACAGTTCTGCATCGGTAATCGTTACGTGTTGTCCCTGGTTGTTGATATATGCTTGGGCAATGGTGGTGTTCACATGCTTTGTATCGCTCACCAAAGCTCTGTTGTCCAGATTGCTGGGTTTGCTGTCATAACCTTTCCACAGTGTGTGTTGTAACTGCTTTAAAGTTCCGTCATTGAAATTTCCCGTAGTTACAATGTCATTATTATCAATAATCTCACCGTGAGATTGTCCCCATCCAACGATGGAGTATACCCGTTCCTTCCTATCCTTTAGGTCGATAGTCAGGTTGGATTTTGCACGTGTCATGGCAGTTGAGCGGGTGTTGGCATTATTTTCGGTCATATCTACCACCACTTTGCCATTTTCCACATCTGCTTCCACATACATGGGGGCTCCCCAACTTTGTGAGATGATATATACCTTTTCTGTCGCTTTGGGCAGTTCTACGTTGCCGGTGAAGCGTCCGTCTGCATCTGCAAAGATTTTAAAAACCGCTTCGCCGTTGATGGAGTAGAGGTTGTTTGTCTGATAGGTGATGGGGTCTTCTGTAAACACCTCTATTAATGCGCCTCCTGCGATTTTTCCATAATTCACGTCAAAAGCTACCTGGGCTGTTGTTGCAAAGTCAAAGTATTCGCTCTCCGGCTTTAGTTCTGTTTTTCCACGTTCGGGATTGTATAGGTCTTTTTCGGTACATCCCGTGAATATGCTGCAGGCAATTGCTGAAATGAGGGTTGCAGCACTAACTTTCGTCATAAGTCTAACTTTCATATTTTTATTGTTGTAGATTGCTTGCTTGTTTGTCTTATGAACGCTGTCTATATCACAACCGCCACCTACTTCACAGACGAGTTGTAGATACTACATTTTCTCGAGCGCTTTTTTCATGTTGCAAATATAAACATAGTATTTATAATCTACAACTTTTGGGGTTTAAAAACACTTTTGGTGGGTTGAAAAGTTGTATAAAGTGAATTGATACTAATTGGATGAATCGAATGGTGCGGGCATAAAAAAAAGGCTATCTATCCCAGACAGCCAATCTTTTGTTAACCTTAAATCTAATACTATGAAAAACACATTGCAAAGGTACGTGTTTTCTGATAATCTCCAAATTTGCAGTAGATAATATCATGTTTTATAACAAGACTTAATGGTCATTAAGAACTTTATCTGCAATATTCATCGTACATTTGCTCCTGATATATCATCCGTTTGCCCTTTATGCATTATGTATTCGGTGCAGACGGATGATGTGTTTTCGTGAACTTATATACAGACAAACAACTATAAAACAGACGTTTATAATGAAATCAATCCAGAACAAAGGAATAAACCTCACCGCAGAAGACCTCAAAAATCGAATCGCTGACAGAAAAGAACGATATACCAAGCAGCAGGCACGACGCGAGAAATTGGAACAAACCATGGAGAACACCCGCAATGACATCGAGCAACTGGAGTATACCCTTGCACAGATGGAACGTACCGCCAAGCGCTCCCGCAATGCTGCCGCACAGCCTTCCCGTTTTGTTCCCCGCGAGCGTATCGCTAGCTTCTTTGCCCGTGTTTCCCGTTTTTTCGACCACCTTCAGCACCGCTTGCACCGTAGCTTGAACTATACTTGGTTCTGCCTTGTGCTATGCTCCCGATATACTTTTCAGAGCCGCCTGAAAAGCGTAGAACGTTGCTGTCTCACACCGGCCACGGTGCTGGGGTACTTCAAGAGGGAGAGGGAGACGTAACCAGTGACTTCGCTCTTATGGTAGAAGCAGTCTTAGGGATTAGTGCGGAACTCCTCGTTAATAGGCAGGCGAGATATAATATGGCTGTCTCTCTAAAAGAAAAATCGCTGACCGATAAGTTACATGAAATACGCAAAATGTGTGCTTCCCTATTATAGTATGAAAGTGTTGCTTTTATCAATAAGACAGTGAGGGTGTGTCATCAACCGTTTTGACACATTCATTTTTCTTGAGCAAGTTTTCTTATTGCCACTCGAACTTTCCCAGTTTTCCCTCCCATTCTAACTTTGCAACATGTTTTATTAATAAATATATGCAAAATGATAAAAGAACAAAGTTTTGAATGGCTGCTCGAGGGATGCCATCGCATTGCAGATGTGGCAGTGGCCTATTACCCAAACTACGCGTATGCCTGTTCGGCCGTAAAGGCCCTGCGCCGTTCCATTGCGGAACACGCTTGCCTGCTGAAGGATCTGACGGACCAGGGCTATACCGCCAGGACTGCCCACCTCACCCCCGTACAGATAGGCATCCTCCTGAGCTACTGGGGGATGCCCGACCACGTGAAGGATATGACCGTGAAAAATCCGTATCTTCTGGTCTCTAAAAAATATGCGAAATAGAGAATGTATTTCTAATACATTCTGATTATTTTAGTATATTATTATATAGGGTGGTGGAGGATGAGGTGAACCCCTCTCTCGCCACCTTATGTATTTCATTAATTTTTAGCCGATTCTAACTGCTTATTTGTATCCCCCTGGCTGGTCCCTTACCTTTGTCGCATTATCGAATTAAGAATAGACAAAAATGGAAAAAGAAATGAGCCCCATGACAACGGAGATGCTGAAGAAAGGCTATCTCCTCTTCCCCAAAGCCTTGTTTGAGGAACAAATGAATATGAAAACCGGAGAGAAAGCCGCCGATGCCTTCGAAGCCTTTGTCTTTGTGCTGACACACGTCAACTACAGCACGGTGACCTGCAACGTCAGGGGACACCTTTTCGACTGTGTACGTGGCGAGTCCGTACTTTCCCTGGCTCGCTGGATGGAGATATTGGGGTGGCCTCGCAACCGTACGCGCTACTTCTTCAACAAGATGTTCGACGCCGGCATCGTGGAGCGGGTGGCCAACCCCTACGTGATGCACATCCGTATCCCCGATTATGATTTCCTTACTGGCAATGCCCGTCCTAAAGCAGCCCCGCGGAAGAAGAAGGCAGCGCCGGTGGCTGGGGTGGGAGAGGACTTCTGCATCTTCTGGGAAAAGTTTCATGACATCACCGAGCATCCCAAGGTAAACATCGGCCGGGCCCGTCGCGAATGGAAAAAATTGACGGCAGGCGAGAAACAGCGGGCACTGGACAACATCGACGAATATTACGACCATCTGAACAACCAAAAATATTGTAAACAAGCCGCCACCTATCTGGCGGACAAATCTTTTGAAAATGAATATGATGACTGAAACTACTTTTTCCCACGACAGTGACCTCGAAGAAGCTGTCATCGGTGCCTGCATGATAGAGCGCGCTGCCATGCCTCTGGTGGCGGACAAACTTCGTCCTGAGATGTTCTACGAGGAGAAGAATCTGGAAATTTTTGCCGCCCTGCAATCGATGTATCGCAGCGCGAAGTCCATAGATACCATCACGCTGAAGAACGAACTGGCAGCCCGTGGCAAACTCGATGCCGTGGGCGGGCCTTACGAACTGTTACGCATCAGCTCGAAGGTCAGCTCCAGTGCTCATCTGGAGTATCATGCGCTCATCCTTAGGCAATTGCACACGCGGCGTATCATGCGTACGGGATTCCAGCAACTGCTGGCGTTCAGTGCCGACGAGTCGATGGATATTGACGACATTCTGGTGGAAGCCCATCGACTGCTGGAGGGGCTGGAGGACGAGAGCGGCGTAGCCGACCACCTTCGCTCCATAGACCGGCTGATGGACGACACGCTGGCCGAGGTGGAGCAGCGTATGGAGCACGGATGCAACGGTATTACGGGTATCCCTACGGGTTTTGACGCTCTGGACCACGTTACGGCGGGCTGGCAGCGCGGCGACTTGAACATCCTTGCTGCCCGTCCGTCGGTGGGGAAGACCGCCTTTGCCCTCCACCTGGCCCGTGCCGCTGCCATGGCGGGGCGTCATGTGGTGGTCTTCAGCCTCGAAATGCAAGGCGAGCGCCTGGGCGACCGCTGGCTGCTTGCAGCTACGGAGGAGGTAGACCCGCAACACCTGCGCAGCGGCCAGCTCACCCCCGGCGAGGTGAGGCAGGTGCATGAGGCGTCTGCCGAGTTGTCGCGGTTGCCCATACTGATAGACGACCATCCGATGACGAGCATGGACCGCGTGCGTTCTTCCGCCCGCCTGCTGAAGAGCAAGAATCGCTGTGACATGGTGATTGTGGACTATCTGCAACTATGTGACATGAGGAGTGACCAGAAAAACCGTAACCGCGAGCAGGAAGTGGCGCAGGCAAGCCGCAAGGCAAAGCTGCTGGCCAAGGAGCTGGATATCCCCGTACTGCTGCTGAGCCAGCTGAACCGGGCGAGCGACGGTACCATAGACCATCGCCCCACCTTGAGCAACCTGCGCGAGAGCGGCGCCATAGAGCAGGATGCGGATATGGTAATGCTGCTTTGCCGCCCTGCCCTCTACGGCAAGACCGTCGATAAGAAGAGTACTTATCCCACCGATGGCCTGGGCATCGTCATCATAGCCAAGCACCGTAATGGCAAAACCGGTGAAGTCTATTTCCATCATAACCAAAGCATGACAAAACTGGTGGACTACATACCACCATTGGAGTGGCTGACGAGGAATGCAAAGTGATGGATGGAAATTTATAGAATACAGGGACACAAAGACACGGAGATTTTTCTTATTGCTTGAAAAACTCTGTGTCTCCGTGTTTTTTGTAGTAAAAAAAATGGCAAAACACTTGACTTCCGCTTCTTAATGTTGTATCTTTGTAATGTGCTTAAGAAAAGGAATAATCATTGATTCGGGCGCCCTATCCCTTCCCTTACCCACTTCTCTCTTATAACTCATTTTTCTTAACTTAAACCTTAACTTTTTAAATTTATGGATGTAATTGTAGAGCGCTTCCAGCGCCGTAAAATCGTGAGCAACCCGGCTTCGCCCATGTTGTACTATCTCCGTCAGAAACCCAAGACCTGCGGCACCGTGGACATCGATGTCCTTGCCGCCTCCATTCAGAAAAACTGTGCCATGACGAAGGGCGACGTGAAGCACGTCATCGAAGCCCTGGTGGAGGAGATTCAAGGCAACCTTGCCAATGGCGACAAGGTGAAGCTGAACCAGCTGGGCACTTTCCACATGACGTTCCGCTGTCCCGGCATGGAGGCCTCGGACAAATGTACGGTGCGCAATATCTCGAAGGTGAATATCCGCTTTATCCCCGACAAGGAGCTGAAGCTGGTGAACGGCAGTACCGCCGTGACCCGCAGCCCGGCGAATGTGGGCTTTGTGCTCGACAAGCCCGAGGAGGGCGGCTCCGGCGGCGGCAATCAAGGCGGTGGTTCCGGAGGCGGCTCCGGCGACGACGGCGACCAGGGCGAAAATCCGCTGGGATAAAGAAGGAATGATTAAGGGTTAGTGATTAATGGTTAATGAACACAAGCAAATCGCTTATCGCTAATCAATCCCTAATGATTAACCATTAATCATTAGCCCTTAATCCTTAATCACTAATCCTTAACCATTAATTCTTAACTATTAATCCTTAATTTTATGAGTACAAAATCATCTGTTTGGGATAAGATTCTGAAAGTGATAATCGCTGTAGCCTCCGCGCTTATTGGTGCCCTGAGCGCCCATGCCATGACAGTGTAGCGGGTTTCCTTCACTTTTAATTTTTAATTTCTAATTTTTAATTCTCATGAGATTCATCAATCTTATCGTCGTCCATTGTTCCGCCACCCGCTGCGACCGCTGCTATACGGAGCACGACTTGACGACAGACCACCTGCGCCGGGGCTTCTCCGGCGCAGGTTATCATTTTTATATCCGCAAGAACGGTGACATCAAGTCCCTGCGTCCCTTGTCCCTGCCTGGTGCCCATGTCCGGGGTTGGATATTCTTTACCTATATTTGAATATCTTGTTACTTATATTAGTATATTTGCATCTGATTAGTAAATGATAGTATGAAAGCAATATTATTAGTAAGAGTATCTACCAAGGTGCAGGACTTTGACGAACAAGAAAAGGAGATTTATCGGATGGCTGTCAAGGACGGTTACAAGCCAGAAGATATTATTTCTATTTGCGAGAAAGAATCTGGTATTAAACTGCCAGAAGAAGAGCGTGCCGGACTTAACAGAATGAAAGAACTGATAGAATCGGACAATACAATAAATTGTGTCTATTGTTGGGAAGTATCACGTATCGCCAGAAAGAAGAAGATAAACTTTAGTGTCTTGGATTATCTGGTTGAAAGAAAGGTACAGCTTATAGTAAAGAACCCCTCTATCAGACTGTTAAAAGATGATGGAACTGTAGATGAGGCGGCAGATATGGTATTTACTTTGTTCAGCCAGATGGCAGAAAGTGAAATGAGAACCAAGCTAGCCAGATGGAAACGTACCAAGGATGCTAACCGTAAACAGTCTATCTATACTGGTGGATGGTTGCTATATGGCTATAAGGTGGATAATGGTAGGATAGTGGAAGACGAAAAAGAAGCCAGTGTAGTACGAAAAATATTTAATATGTATCTTACTGGTAATTACAGCTATAATTCATTGGCTAAAGAACTGACAGAACAAGGTATCATTAGAAAAGGTAGTAGAACCTATGCTTGTAAGTTTGTTAGTTTGACGCTTAGAAATATAGCCTATGCGGGTGAACCGTCCAGTTCTAGTGGTTTGAACAAATTAAAAACAGAAGGTAATGTTTATCCTCCGATAGTTACCATAGAAATGATAAACAAGTGTAAGGAGATTGCCAAGGGCAATATATTGCTTCCCAAAAAGAAATATGATAATTATTACTTTGGTAAAGGTTTGCTTAGATGTCCTTATTGTGGCAGTATTATGGTAGCCAAGAAAAATAACAACACCTATCACTGCCAGAATTGCGATAAAGGGATATGGGTGCAAATAAATATTGTGGATAGTATATTGTGGCGTGTCGCTTCGGGACTTTACCTTAGTAAGCTAATCACTGGTAATACTAAAGATAGAATTGCCTACCAGAAGAAACTGAAAGAATACGATAATAAGATTGCCACTTCCGAAAAAAACTTGAAAGATATTGAGAACAGAATAACCAAGGTGGAAGACAGTGCTTATCTGGACGGAACTATGAGCATTGACAGAGCCAAAGGGATTATCAAGCAACTAGGTGGCAAATTGGCTGATGAAAGAAAAATGCTGTCACAGTATTATATGGAAAGGGAACAGATTCAAGGTCTGCTGATTAAAGTGGACGAGCCTAAAGAACTGGACGTTTCTAATATTACGGATGATAAATTGAGATTTGAGATTATACACGAAACTATAGAATACGCATTTATTGACAGAATTAATACTATCAAGTGTAATATTTCTATCTATATACCATATAATAACGAACCGCTTAGATTTGAACTGCATACCAAAGCCAACAAAGTGTTTTCACTGATAGACGGATATTCCAAAGGGGAAGAAATAAAGTGCTATGAAAGGCGGTTTATAACTCCTAGAAACGTGGAGAAAAGTTCAGAGTATAATAAAAAATATTGTCGAGAACATAAGGCAGAAAATGCCAGAAGACAAAGGGAATACAGAGCCAGAAAGAAAGCACTAAAAGAAAGAGGGTTGTAGCCCTACTACTATATACGGTACTATACTACCTAGGTGGGTAGTATGTTCAATAGTAGTATATAATTGCTTATATTGTGGGTAGTGTAAAATAAACTGTGTCACGCATTATTTATCTCTAGAAAACTCATCGGTCGGGGAACGGCCCGCGCCAAGGGGCGGGACCACCCGTCCCGACGAGCGTAAAATTACAATAATTTAAACCGGTTTCCAAACTTTATAGCCAGTTGTTGCGAGATGGTAGCCCAATTGGCCAGTGGCATGGTCCATTTCTTACGTATATTGCGGTATGCAAGATAAACAAGTTTCTCAAGGGCTGTATCCGATGGGAACACGCCCTTGTTTTTTGTTACCTTGCGGATCTGACGGTGATACCCCTCAACGGTATTTGTGGTATAGATAAGCTTACGGATGACCGGAGTATACTGGAAGTATTCGGACAGCTTATCCCAGTTGTCCTGCCAGGATCTGATAACGACAGGATACTGTTCACCCCATTTTTCATCCAGCTTGAGGAGCTCATTTTCTGCAGATTCCTTATTGACTGCCTGATAGACACATTGCAAATCCCTTAAGATCTCCTTCTGATTCTTGGATCCTACATACTTGATGGAGTTACGTATCTGATGTACTACACAAAGCTGTACGGCTGTATTAGGATAAACGCTTTGAATGGCTTCAGGAAACCCCTTCAGACCGTCTATACAGGCAATGAGAATATCCTCAACTCCACGGTTCTGAAGGTCTGTCAACACGCTGAGCCAGAAGTTTGCTCCCTCATTCCTTGATATATACATTCCAAGTAACTCCTTGTGTCCCTCCCTGTCAATGCTCAGTACATTATAGATTGCACGGGTTACCGCGCAGCCACGTTCATCCGTTACTTTGTAATGAATGGCATCCATCCAGACTATAGGATAAACAGAATCAAGCATCCGTGATTTCCATGCTTTTATCTCCGGAAGTACACGGTCTGTGATGGAACTGATTGTGTCGGCCGAAACACGATTCCCAAGATTTTCTTCCATCCAGTCACTGATTTCCCTTGTGCTGTTTCCCATTGCATACAAGCCAATTATACGGTCAGCAACACCTTCTGCCAGAATAGTCTCACGCTTCTTGATAAACTGGGGATCAAAACTCGAATTACGGTCACGGGGAGTGGAAACGGTTACTTCGCCCAAGGGAGTCTGAACCTGCTTTTGCATCTTTCCGTTACGACGGTTACCCATCTGGCGTTCTTCTTCTGTCAAATGTGCATCCATCTCTCCTTCCAGGGCTGCATTCAATATACTTTCCAATAGTGGGGCAAAGGCGCCGTCCTTACCCAACAAAGGCTTGCCGGCTTTCAGCTGTTCAATGGCCTTGTTCTTGATACTCTCGAAATCAAATTCTTCTTTCATAAAAAAAACTGTGTTAGCAAAGTTAATACTTTATTCCTTGCTGACACAGTTTAATTTACATCCTCTATATTGTGTTCTTTTCAGTATCTCATTGCTAGTATTAGTTATGAAAGTACTCCTATTTGTAGTTCATTGAAAGTTTTGTGTTTATGGCTTGGTAATGTTCTAGAAACTAAATATGCTTGTATATGTGAAACTTAAAATTTTATAGCTATGAAAGATTCAATGAAAAAAGATGCAAGGGTATGCCTTATACCTGATTATATGGAAACGCACACTATTACCACTTATAGATTAGCAAGTGATAAATTTCTCCGCACATATTTCCCGGAAAGTGCGTATGGGCTTACTCCTTCCATAAAGTTCAAAAGGAGAAAGCGTTAATGATTGGTTCAGAACTGAAAAAGCCAACTTATCCATTTGTTTATAATGGGTAGGTTGGCTTTTTTTATATCCTAATTGGACTTTACTCCCATTTAAAGGAGTAATTTACAATAGTAGTATCTATATCGGTTTCTGTTACATTTCTTTCATTATCAGTAATAACACCGTCACCATTTTTATCTGCAAATGATTGTTTAATAATATTTACATCTGTGTGTATTATAGTACAACTTTCCAAATACCCGTCTTTATTTAGAGTATAGTCAAATTCAAATTTATCTTCATAAGTATATTCAGATTTGCAAGTTTCTTGATAATAATCATCGTCATATTCGCCTTTATCAGTTCCCTTTATGAGTATCTGTTCAGGCAGTTGGTTAGTACGCATACCTATCAGTTCGGGATGTGCGAAAAAAATATAATCATCACCGAACAGATTATAAGTATAAAGAGGAAAATAACCTTTGCAAGTTTTTCCGCTATAAGTATATTCCCAATATTGATTATAGGAAAATTTATCCTCAACAAAACATTTTGTAATCCTATCATTATTCCAAGTATAAGTTGCTGTACATCTACTTATGGAGGTATTGATTAATTGATTAGATGAATTATAGGTATTTTCTGGATTACTGTTATTTATACGTTGGATAATAGTATTGAAACTACTCACTAAATTATTATTATTCAGAAAATAAGTACTTTCGCCAGAATCGCCATCTCCCATAATAGTATTATTCCCCCAAGTAAAACGAGTAGTATATTCTTTACCGTTCCAACTGTCAGTAACAGATGTTAATCGGCCTTTGCTATCGTATGAGAATGTATATATTTCAAGACTACCCTCTGCATTAGTTTTTTTAATCTCCATTAGTCGTTTCTGATTGGTAATAACACCATCATCATTTTTAGTAGGTTTTTCTTCGTCATCACTGCAAGAAGTGAAGTTCTCGCACATTACTACGGCTAATAAAGCCATTCCAATTAATCTAAATGTTTTCATTTTTTTTAATTTTAATATAGTAGCGGTATAGAAATCAGTAGTGGGTATATAAAGCTATATCTTCTTAAAAATCTACCTGCTGAAAATCTGTTCCTATTACTTGGTATTCTCCGCAATCATGAATACAGTTGTATAACACATAGTTTTATTGTTAATAGATATTGTTCAGAACTGAAAAGCCAACTTATCCATTTGTTTATAATGGGTAGGTTGGCTTTTTGTGTATGGTGCTATTTTACCAATTCAAACTTTTCACCTTTTAGTTGGTAGGTATGATTGATAGTATTATTCCAGCCATTAGAACCGAAAACAGCAATAGCCTTGTTCTTTGAATCAAACTTGCACTGCCCATTTTCTAATTCTGTAAATGGTACTTCTGTTTTCCGTATAAAATAACCGTATGAAGTAACATCGTACACATCATAGGCATTTGATTCTCTTGAACCACTTTTATAGCGGTTGATAACAAACTCATCTTCTCCGTCAAAATCAATATCAGAGAAGAAGAAAGGAGAATCATCCGAAAGATATTCTTCACTCTCTAATTTAGCCGTATAATCCAACTCTATTACGGTGTTGTTTGGATATGTGTTACCCTTATCATATAGAATCTTATCAGTCCATTTCTCCGCAAAGTAGTAATATTGTACTCCTTGTTTCTCTAAACAGAATAGGGCATTACCTACCTCGCCATCTTGCAGCCACATTACTTTTACTGTATATCCGTTTATCGGTTGCTTGTACTTTATGTAGATATGTGGCTGATTAAAGCACTCAAATCCCAATGGGACAGAGATTCTTTCTAAGTCTGTCTGATTCTGTCCCTTGCAAACAGTCCAACTTAATAATCCTATAACGATAAACAATGTCTTTTTCATTTCTATCCTTTTGATAATCATCTTTATCTATTGAGGTTATATGTCTTATAGACAATATTCCCGTTTATATCTGTCCCTTCTGTTGTTGTTATTGTTTTCTTTATTGAATCAAATTCTGTCATATAGTTGCTAATCTTGTAAAATGGTGGAGTGGTTATCAGTTCCGCTCCCCCAATATCTATTCGGTAAACGTCATAAGTATTGCAGTATCTTATTGACTGCCTCCAATTATTGATTACAAGTTCTTCTGTGCCGTCAAAATCCAAGTCTTGAAAGAAGAAAGGGGAGTTTTCTGACAGATATTCATCTTTCTGTTTGGGCAAATAATCTATGTTCAAAACCAACCCATCTTTGACCGACTCTTTATTGACATAGTAGAGAATGCTATCGGAGAAACTTTCATTATAAACATAGAACCTACTATATTCTTTTTCAAAGCATAGCAATGCGCTACCCCATATTTCAGTTTCTCTTTCTTTGTCATAACATTCATAGGGCATACACATAACTTTAACAGTATATCCGTTTATCGGCTGTTTGTACTTGATAAAAACTCGTGGTTGGTTGAAACATTCAAAATCCTGCGGAACTGGTGTTTTGTCTGTTTTGCAAGCCACTAAACCAAGCAATCCAATAATGATAAATAGCAATCTTCTCATTATCTTTCATTCATAATATCAACAATCTGTTTAAAAACATCACCTGCCATCAGTCCACCACTTGCAGGTATTTCTTTCTTATTAATGGAAACAATGATACTGTATTTCGGATTATCGGCAGGAAAGTAACCGCAAAATTCTACGGCATATTCACCATTTGAAAGTTGAATTGTTCCCGTTGCTCCGGCTACTTTTACTTTATCTGATTGGGCAGGCTTGGCTAATCCATCAGAAACAGAGTATTCCAATGCTTCTTTTATGGCAGTCTTACTTTTAGCTATGTAATTAAAGAAAGTCAAGTTCTGTAATGGAGTGGTGGGAATGCCATATCCCAAAGGATTATAAACAAGACTTGTGTCTTTTACTTGATAACCGTATTTTGCAAGTGCTTCTGCAAATACTTGTCCGTTCTCAAATGCCTTTTTTACTATTTTGTAGTTGGTGATATTGGATGCTACTCCAAAGCCTTGTTCCACTGTGATTTTCCCATATCCACCCCTATGCCAATTATGGTCGCACAATGTATCTTTGCCAATGGCTAAAATGCCATTACCAACATCTATCGTATCGGATAATTTGATTGCCTTTGTTTCCAATGCTGCCAAAAGTGAAGCGGTACGCACTAATCCCGATTCTTGAAGAATGGAATCAGAACCAACAGAAGCCTTAATTTCTCCCGTCTGTGCTTCCATTACAATAGCTTGCCCTATTGTAGCATTAAGTTCGGACAGCTTATTTTGCAGGATAGAATCAACTCTTACTTGTAAAGTGCTGTCTATGGTAGAAACTTGTTTTGTATTTTGCTTGGTGCAAGCTATGAATGTAGCTATGCTAATTAAAAGGATAACAGTATTTTTCATGGTAGTTTATGTAAATATCATTCATTACTCTTATAAAAGCAATATGCCATTATTGCAATATTTATAATATTGTATAAAATAGTTAGGATAACAGCGACACTATCCCACATACTTTCCCAATGATTAGCCATAAATGCAAGAAATCCAGTGATAAACAGAATCGTACATGCTCCATCCATATCACGTCCATTCTTTATTCCTGCTCTTATTTCAGCTATAATTGCGGAAATAAGGGCTATTCCAGAGTATGTGTATATTCTATAATTACTAATTTCCACCAATGTACAAGATGATATATCAACCCATGAACATACAATATTCCAAGCAATAAGCCCGACTATGAAATAAATGATAGCTGCAATAATCAGACATACAATATATTTGAGAATATCCATAATTATCAAGATATTATTTGTTATTAATCCGCTTATAAACAAGTATAACGGTTTGTCCTCTAAAAGTTCCTCCTATGGTAATTCTACTTAATACACCATTCACTCTATTAGAAACGATTACCACTCCACTTTCACCAAAGCCTTTGTATTCGTAACCATCTTTAGATATTAGAGTAACGGTTTCATTTTTATAAGTAACAGTGGCTTTAGATTCACTAATAAGATGAGCTGTAATGTTTGAAGCACTTACAGTCGTTACTTTCTCATTGTCTATAACTGCATAATCAAACTTGTATTCATCAGCATATAGATTGATACTGAATGCGATTAATATGAATGCTAAGACTTTGAATTTCATACCATACTTCTATTTAATGTGAACACATAGATACTAAAACCAATAATCCAACAATAGTAGCAATTATTGACATACACCCAGTTTGGTTCAGTTCCTTATCCTTGAATCCATTCTCTAAACCATTTCTAATAAAGCAATATGCTAAGAATCCTCCTACAATAATGCCGAAAAGTCCCCATAAGGACATCCCAAAATTAGAAGTTCCACCGTTATCCCATCTACCACGATTACCAATGTCTGCAAATATATATGTAGTATTAAGGAATATCATAGTAAAAAACAATATGCACGTATTTAACTTGTTCATGCTTAACTATTTTAGTTATATATAACTTTGGCTTGAATCATGTTACGTTGTTATCTAAGCTATCTTTTTTCTAACTCCATTGAAGCCATCCTCATACGTGACAAAGTTTCAGAATCTATTCCTGCTCTAAAATCTGTTTCGCTTATCTCGTTTCCATCCTTATCATAACAAGTACGTTGTTGCAATGTACTGTATGTGGCTATTTGGCCATTTTCATAATACATTTTTAAGCAAACAAGAATACCATTGTTTACTTCTATGGATAGGGTTTTTCCATCACTTGACCATGCTGTTCCATCAAAAGCGTTACCTTTTTTGTCATGTACGAACACATTGAATATATTTCCCGATTTTCTATCTTTATCTTCCGTAAAGTCTAATTCATATAGATAGGTTTTACCTATTCCACATGAAACGAGAAGTAACAATAATCCTAATAAATACTTTTTCATAATTGTATTACTTGTTTTTTTATTTCTTTAATTCGTGAATAATAACCAATAGGTAAGATATGCCTTTGACAAGAATTTAGATATTAAAATAATAGTCCTCGGCTACTTTTGCATTATATTTCTTTCCCTCAACAACATATTCACCAACAGCAACAGAATAGAATTTAACCTCGTACATGGTTTCTATTTTCACCCTATAGAATGCTCGTTCACCAATAACTCGAACATACAATATACCTTCTGAAAACATTCCCATATAGTTTCCACCCTCTTTATGGAATTTGAGAGATACTTTCCCTAATTCTTCCCAATTTCCTTGTTGCATATTTTCAGCAATCAAGATTTCTCTTGTTAAGGCGATTGTAGGTTCTGTTACAGACATACAGAAAGCACAAATCAAAATCAATACTTTTTTCATTATAAAATTGTTATGCTTCCCAAATTCCCCGAAGAAAGCGGATAAAAAATAAGGTGTGGGAACTATATTTGTCTTATCCTATAATCAGGCTCTCGCATTGCCCTTGGAACGGATAAAACAATAGCATCCCACACCAATAGACAATATCAAAAGCCCACATAAAAATATGAGAGCAGATATAGCTACAGTGTGGTGCTATTGTTATCATCTTCGTTCCTTTTCAAATTTGCGAGATTTGATTATAGAAGATAATCTCAATAACACCTTTCGTTAAATATGTCCTTCCAGTGTCTTAACGCATTAAGACCTCTGAAATTGCTGCAAAGTTAATGAAAGGTTTTGAATAGCTAAAGATAAAACGCTGATAAATGCAGTTCCAAGTGTTCCAAAACATATCTGTAATAGATAATTAGCTAGTATCAGCTTCTTTTCTTTGTAATTGCATAAGCAGGTACTTTTTTTGAACGGGAACTATAAGAAGATTTCTTCCCCAAAAAAGTACCCGTAGTTTCTACAGATTGAAAAATGAATATCTTCTATTATATACAAGGTATATAGGTTTACAGTCTAACTAAATAATCAATAAAATCAGTATCTAATCTATATAACTTGATAGCGGTATAAAAATTAGAAGTGGGCATATAAGACGATAATTTTTAAAACTCATACCTACTATCAGTTATAAACATTATAGCTGTTTTTCTGATATTGCAGATTAGTATGGCTGTTCGATGCTTATAAATAATTCCGAGAAATCAACATACCATAAACTACAAGCCGTACCATGCCTTTTTAAAAAGATAATTTTCTTACGCTTGCACCAGTGCGGAATTAGCTACATTATCGCAATCTGTTTTGCTTGGAATCATGTCCCATCAGATTTATATATAACCATTATTTACAGTTTCTCTTACATTGCAGTTTTTGAAAGTTACTGTATATTAGAGAACGGGACAAAGTTATCTATTTTTGAAAATGGTATGATAACAACAGAAATTTCAAACTTTGTCACATTCCAACAGATTAGAAACTTAAGCAGTCATAAGTATTTAACAGTTCTTCCTGCCTTAAACCTAAGTATCTTTTAGTTATAGTTACACTGGAATGATTAAACAGTTCCATCAGTTTGACTAAAGCCAATTCAGCATTTTCAGAGGATTCAAATACTTTCCTGCCAAAAGTCTTTCTAAGTGAATGGGTAGAAAAATGGTCTATCTTTAAATTATACTTGACTTTCAGTTCTTTAAGTACAATATTTATCCATTGGATAGAATAGACCTTGTTCTTACCTTTTCCCGATAAAAAACAGAACTCATTCAAGTTCTGAATATCCAAAGCAGTATAACAATCTTTGATATGTTTCTGAAACTCCTTATTAATTCTCACTTCCCTACGTTTGTTTGTTTTCTTTTCAGTAATGGTAAACTTTGCATCATTACTCAAAAGCATTTCCCAAGTAAGTTGCAATAGGTCAGAGATGCGTAAACCAAAAAATATGCCACACCCAACAAGCAGGCTTATCCTATAGTTCTTATCTCGATATAATTTTCTCACCAAGTTTGTAGCACTGTCCCACTGTAGGCAGTCACTTGTTGTATAACTGTTCTTCAAACTCATATTGTTTCAATTTTGTAGGTTTAACTATAAAAGTGAAAGTAAATTCGGAAATCATTCTGTAATAGTCTGATTATCAAATTACTTTCACTTCTATTAGAAAGTGTAACTAAGATTGCACATAAATAAAGATAGATATAATCAGTATCAATAAAAAAGGATTGATAACACCAATTATTATTAGTAGCAATACTACTAGTATGCTCCATAGTACTAGTTTTCCATTATCATTCATTCTGTAGTATTTTTAAGTTATTAAAAAAGAAAGGACACCTAATAAGTAGATGTCCTCTCATTGATTAGCTTAGCCCAAGAACCAAGAATATTTATTATCCAGTCCTTGCAATACATTGTTCAGTCCAACACTTACCTCTGTAGCATTTACCCCACGTTGTAAATAGCTGTCTATGTAGCTGTTTTTGTTTGACTGTGTGAGTAAATTATGAAAATCAAAAAGGGATATAGCATTATCTTTCACTCCAAATACTTCATTTGTGTAATAATCACGACACACACTATTTATTTGGCTGTCAGTGATTAGAAGTCTTGGTATTGCTTTCTGTCTTGCTGGTGAAAGTGCCTGGTACATTCTCATTCTGCCTACCACTTGTGCAAACTGTGTTTCAGATAGATAAGTATCTGATAATGTCTGCATCAAATGTATTTCTTTGGCAGCATTGAAGCCGTTAAGCAATTCCAGTACATTTCTGTAAAGTTCATTGATATTGGTTACTTCCATGTTGAACCTCACACCCTCACCAGTAAGAATCTGATTAGAGCAAATTCTCATTCTCCAGCCAATAAAGACGGAAAACTTTTCTAAGCCTTTGGAAGAACGGTACAGATTCAAGTCACTGTAATTTCTTACCCCACCTATGCACAGTTCAAGTTTTTGTCCTCTTATCGTTTCAAAAATGGTTGGAACAGTAAAGGCAAAAGCAAGTCTTTGATAGAATTGTGTCTTTTCACATTCTAACAGTTCACTTGCTTTCTTACCAAGCGCGGACGGTATTCTGCCACGTACTATGTGTGAAACTCGTATTTCGGGAAAGCTCACCTTTTCACCTGCATAGAATGAACTTGCAGCCTCATGCACACAAGAAATAAAGTCTTGGTGTGAAATGGTTGATTCCAAGTTAGCCCAAGTAGGCACAACACATTTGTTTGCAAGTTCTTCCAGTGTGATAGAATCCGTATTAGCTTCCAAGAAAGTAATACTTGGCTTTGCAGTTTCTTCCACAATTATAGTAGCTTCTTCTGCATACTCACCTAAATTCAAAGTCTCTCTTTTCTCTGTTGGCATGATAACTAAATTATTCATATTGATAAAAGTTTAAATGATTAATAATTCTTTTTATATCAATATACAGAGGGGGACTAAAGAGGGTTGCCAACCGTAAAGGCAGGCACTCTTATATATTTAAGGTTACTGGCTGAATGGAGAGGGGGCTTTCTGTACTAAGTACTTATATATCTGCTCTCTTGACTTTTAGCTAAACTGCATATAGGTGATTAGCTAGTTTAGTCAAGCATGATGATGGGTGGCCACTCTATCTTCCTTCTTCTTATTATTTATATTCAGCACTTTAGCTATATACTCCAAAGTTATTTCTTCGGAAGTTATTCTATTAGTTAGCAAACTCCTAATTTCTTCATCTTTCATATAACCTAGCTTTCCTGCTATTTCAAGAAGTAAGCTGTTTTCTTCTTCTGACACTGCCATCTTCCATTACTGTTATTTCATCGTTTCTGTCTGGTGGAACAACATCGTTATCAATGTACCAGTCATAAATAATATGATAGATTCTTGTATCTGTATCATCTTTCTTAAAATCTGGAATAATGGACTTGTTCAATATCAGCAAACCATTAGTTATATATTTTATCTGTCCTGCATTGACTGCCATTTCCAGATATTTATTTAATGTCTTTGTATCAATGCCCAGTTTCTTAGACAGTTCCGCTTTGTTAAGCCCATCCAGATACGGACTTTCACTTATATACTTGTTCGTTTCCTTTTTGCATATTGCCTTTAATTTAAGCAAGAAGTTCTTTATCTTAATTCTCTCACTGGCTTTTGCAATGTTCATATCATCATTAAAGAAACTGTTATAAATATAGAAGAAGTCTTCATTACATTTTGCCACATGATATTTATTGTACGTCTTGTAGCTTCCCTCTGCTATTACATTGTTACTTATCACTTTATCAATAAGATTCTTATTCTTCTTTAGCCTTGAAACGCTTCTTTTTACAGTGCTTAATGATATGCCTAGTTTTTCGGAAATCTCCTTTTCCGTAACATTATCTGCAATGGAAGTTTTATAATTCATCCTTGACTTTATATAGGCATATACTATAGCATCCTTATTATCTACATTATTAATGTCTTTTGTCAGTGTCGTATATTGTTGTTCCATTGTGCGCAAACGGTTGGTTATTTGATTCTTCTTGATATATGTTATAAATCTCTCCGTTTTTCAGAGCCTTGTTGTATTTACGTGTTCCACCTAGATACCGCTTCAATTCCTTTCTGGTATTGAACAGTCTGTTGTTGTATATCATCATAATGTTACGTTTTTGTTATTAGTTACTTATCTACGAAAGCTAGAAATTTGATAATGAAGTGCGAAGCACTGAATTATCTAAGTTGTAATGTTAGTATTGTAGTAATGTATAGAGTATCATTTTTCCCCTATACTTGGTGTCAAATTTCCCATAGACTACGGTTCATTTTTCCTTAGTACCACTTCACTAAGATTATCTTTAAAAAACATCTGTAATTTACTTCTTGTGTTATCTGGCTGGCTATGTATGCCGAAATAGGTATTATGTACCGTTTTTGATGCTGCCTTACAGAAAGGCTTTGCAGTCATACATTATGAGGTTGCCAATCATCCAGTTTAAAGTAGAATGTAATTCTACGCTTGTTTATCTGCTTCTTTTTCTTTAGAAAGCCGTTCATCTTTGCCCATATACCAACAGCTACCTTATTGCCGGTAATGCCATCCTTGAAAGCCATTTCTTTAATTGTTCAAACGTGTAATACTCCATGATTCAATGTTAGTTTCATTATATACTGTAAAATCTATAGTGCTTGAATTACTCTGGGCAGTTCTGGTTATGCCTCTGCTCGTGGTAATTCCAATCTTTTTATCTCTGTACGATTATACTCACCTCTGGGCAGTGTACCTAATCAAAGGGGCACTTTCTATAGCCAGCTTACCTTTATCTCCATATTGCCGTTATTTTCTTCTGTAATAAGCTAACAGACAAGAATAGTGACTTTATGCACTTCTTTTGACAATAGTTTATATTTATGGCTATTACGGATATGTGATATTCGGAATAGATAGTTAAACAACTGTATATTAGCGACTAGCGGATATATCGAAGTAGGTGCTATATAACTTGCCTAGTAGATAAAAAACGGCAATAAAAAAAGGCAGTCAGATTAGCTAGATAAGTGGTTACAGTAGTACTACTAGTGTTTTAATAGTACATTGATTTTAGTACTGGATTGGAATAGATTACTACTACTAGTTGATAAAAATGTCTTATAGTACTTTTTAGTATGTGGTTCATATTATGCCTAACAAGACGTTTTTGTTAATATATGATAATCTAATGGTGCAAAATTACCACACATATAGATATATTACATACCTTTGTAATGCTGATACGGCGGCATTTGCTTTAGCGGTAATTTTGCCGTATAACATTTTAATACATATTTATTATGAATCAGAATTTAAACGTGTCAGCTAAAACATTTGTACAGGTTATCAATGAAGGTCGCCAAAAGCAAGCCGATTTGTGTGGAAGGTGGTTTTCTGCTAAAGAAACTGGTGAACAGCTAATCCGAAAAGCGGAACAGTATCTGGAAGCCTATAGAAAGTATGTTGAATTTTTGGAGAAAGTTGTAAAACTGAATCCTAACGATTTGGATATGGAACTGAATCTTTCCAAATTTGATAGCATATTGCAGGATGCTTCACCAGAAGTTAGAGAAGCCTTTCTTTCCAAATACCGCAACTAATGTTTTAGGCTACTACTTCGGTGGTAGCCTTTTTAATTTATAAGGCATGAATATAACAGAATACGCAGAGAATTTATTTAATCTGGCATATAGCCAAGAAATGATAGATTTCATTACTAATCTAGGCGATACTAGTAGTGATGAATGGCGTATGAAAGTTACTGCCATACGAGGATATTACTTCTTTGTATTCTATAAGAATACTAACCAGTTCTTTATAGTAGGATATATGAGAAGAGGTAATAATACTACCGACTTTGTTTATATCAATTTGAATAATACCTTTATTCTATCGCAGCATTTGTTATCCAGATTCCGTAAAAGAGTAGTGGCAAATGGCATAAAGTATGATTTAAGAGGTCGGATGTTCGATATACTGGAACACTCCATACAGACGCTTATTAATATCAATGAAGAAATGTATCTATGTAACACTGGCATATCAGATAAATATAACGATAATTATTTTGCTTGGACTAAATTCGGACTAATACCAGTAATAAGATATAGCGATATTGTGTTTTGTGGTACTACGTTCATATCTGTAGATATGTTGAATGAGAAGCAAAAGGAGTTATGGGATAGTGTTCACTCCAAGTTGCTAGAACATAACTTATTGAAAGAATAACCAGTTTATCCTGCCACATTTTCCCACGTATTATGTAATGTATAATAGATAGTACTTTTGTACACTAAGTAACAAGATGGTTAAATAAATACTAAGAATAGAATGCAGGTAGCATCGGTGTCTGTTACGAAGGCGGTCTTGACGAGTGCGGTCGCCCTGCCGATACACGCACCCTTTTCCAAAAGCACTCCCTGCATGTGCTTGTGTTGCTGCTGCTGAAGGATTATCCCGGTTCCCGGCTTTGCGGTCACCGCGACCTGAGCCCCGACCTGAACCATAACGGGGAGATAGAGCCGGATAAGGGGGGTAAATCACTTTGTATGTAAAGCATGCGGGAGTTAAATGATGCTGAAATGCCGATGAATAAAAGGTTTGAGGCTATTTGAGTAGTGTGTGCTGAAACAAATCGAATTGTTACATTGTGCGATACAGATATTACATTTGAATAGGGTATGAAAACACTTTAAACGGTCAAATGTTACATGGATATAAAATGAGGGCTGAATTGACGCTTTTTGAGGCGCGATTCAGCCCTTTTTCCGTGTGGAGTGTTTAGGTCATTGTTGGGTACAACGAATGAGGTGAGACTGTTTGATAATGGCTCTACGGGTTATCTTAACGCCACCATCAGTGAGGCCGGCATGAAGTAGCGAGCTCTTTTTGATACCTATTTGAGCGTCATTTAGGACGGTATAAATGGCGCTGATACTGCCGAAATAATAGTCCTTTTTCTCGAAAATGAGATGTACGTGAATTATCTTAGTCATAAATTCATTATTTAGAAGTTTATTTTACAAAGATATTCTAAATAATAAATATATAGAAGTATTTGCAAAGAAAATATGTACTGTTTAAGGCATTTAGAGAATATGATTTCATAAGTTCTTTTATATGTCCAAATGAATGAATGACGTTGATAAATAGCAATGAGGCGAAAGGTTAAAAATAAACTTAGGGATACCATAAGAGATACTGATAAGAGATACCTTATTTTGTATAAAATAAGTGTGTGTAACATGGTTTAGGCATACTATTTTAACAATTAGAAAAGGATGTGTTTTGTATGATGTTTCCTTTTAAGTTATGTTTTTAGGCATTTAAATAAACATTTGTAGGGGGATAGTATAGCGTTTTTAGCAAGTAGTATAATTGCACTAATCATATAAACTGCTGATTTATAATAGATATTTATAAAATAAATGCTATTTTAGCATCATAAACGCGTGCGCGTCACAAATAATTGGCAGTATAGCTCAGTTGGTAGAGCGCAGATATGCATACGTGATGATACATGTGTGCAGCTCTTTTGTCACAAGTTCGAGTCTTGTTGCTGCCACAATGGTTTTTGAAGGTGTGAAGAACGCTCCCGGCATTTAGGGCTCCGACTGAGGGATAAAGCGTGCGGAGATTAAGGTAATTAATTAGTTGTTTGATGGAAACGCTCCCGGTGATTGTGCCGGGAGCATTATGGCAATAATTATGGCAAAGAGAATAGTAGTTGCATTTGACATTATTGATGAAAATGATAATAGCATTATAGGGAAAAGCCTTAATGCAGTTACTACGCCTTTGCAGGTTGACAATATAACAAGTGATGATATTATAAATGTTGAATTGGAATTACAAGAATTCCTATTTAACGCTCGGGTAAACGAGTATATAGGTCACATGTTTCACCGATTGAAGGCTCTACGTCCAGAGGAACTCGATAGTAATAAGTGGTCAGTATCGCCTCTGCGACCTTTTTCGTATCTAATGAGTCACATTGAATTTCCGCATTAGTGCAATACTTTCCTACGAAGGGGTCTTTGACAATACCTTGTATTACTTCTATTTTGTCTGAACTCTGTTCCCTCAAAGCATTTATATGTCTCCAGAACTCAGCGTTTTTTCTTCTTGCTTTTCTGCGGGACTCATCTGTGAACGCAACATCCATAAACTCGTATAATAGTTTTTCTTTCTCATTCATTGCTCTATTCATTTTATCGTTATTTAAAAGAACTTGCGGATGCTACCTTACTTTACATTGATAGCACGCAACAATTGCTGTATCTGTACCATCTGCCCTTTCATTACATCCATATCATCTTCCAGTTGATTAACTTTATCATAATATGTTTCATTCAGATTCGGCATTTTAGCACTGAAATACCATTCAGCATGAAGTATGGTGTTTATCTCCTGAGCTTCCAAATTAAAATTGGGATAATTGATTTTATCTACATTATCTGACATACAAACGAGGAACCCATGTTGGCGAAATCTGTTTTTGATGCGTTTGATATATGAACGCCCATCAGTGTCACTGATAACATAGATGTGCTGGTCGGGCATGTCCTGCCATTCAGAACGGTCGAGCAATCTCACGATAACGTAGGAGCTATCCAATAATGTAGGTGACATACTTTCTCCTTTGATGCGGACGCAGAAGTATTTCTCACTATTACGCACCATGGATGAAGGCATTTTTATGGTATCTACTACTTCCAAATAATCGGGGTTATCGTAGCCACAGCAGCCTGCTGCAACAGAGATGTCCACCAGTGGGATTGAAACAAAATCATCATTATTAAATGAATTAATAGACTTAGAGCTTGGGGCATTAACAGTAGTAGGCATAGTTCCATTACGCAACATGCTCCCCTCACCAGTGAGAAGCCATAGGGGATTTATATCTCGAAAATAGTCGATGATTTTAAGGATCATACCTTCGCCCATGTCTGCATTTCGCTTTTTTTGTGCACTGAGATAGCCATTGGATAGGCCAATTTCCTTCTCTATAGCTGTTGGTTTTAGACTTTTTCGGCTAAATACTCATAAAATATATCAATTGCCTTCATATTGTAGAAAATAATCGGTTAATAATTTGCGCAAATCGAAAATAGTCGATAGCTTTGCACCGTGTTCAAGCAGAACAGCCCCAAAGATAAGAATTATTTTAATCAGAATTTAGATATGGAGAACAAAATCAGAAAGAAGATTGAACTGAGTGCTTCAGGCAAAGAGAAACTTGCCCGGATGTTCAATGTAACACACCGCAGTGTGTGTTATGCGCTTGACTTCAAACGTAACAGCGTGCAAGCCGCAAAAATTAGGGAAGCTGCCCTAATCAATGATGGTAAGTTGGTGGAGATTATTGATGTGACGGACTCTGCCAAGCGTACGGTGAAGGTGTTGGACTCTCATGGGAATGTGAAAGAGGTGATAGTTAATGGTACAGTAACTTTATGAATATGTTATGGCAAGATGTAATAAGATGGACAGAGCTGGTTTGCAGTTTTTACGAGAGACGTTCATGAATAATCCTAATATACCCTTTACACAACTTCTCGCCCTATATAATATGAAAGCAGTAGATAGAGGATGGAGATGTTTAAAATCTTCAGGAACGCTTAGTTACCACCTTAATGCAATGGGACTTTATAAATATAACACAAGACATATTGTTCCTCATAAAAAAAAAGGGTGTGGATTTATCAAGGCAGACGCTTCACAACAAGAAGCTATCGCCAAACAGTTTTTTACTACTACACGTACTGTACGTTCGGCACTGAATTTTGAGACGAACTCACCATTTGCGAAAACTCTTCGTGCTTATGCACTGAATCATGGATGTAAAATGTATGAAGTTACATTGATAGATAACCCGTACGAAAAAGTAAAAACCTTATAAACAAATCCTTATGATTTACTGGAAAGAAGAATGCAGGGTTCTTGCCACGGAGCGTGCTGAGATTGTCGTTGTGGATAGCTACGACGAGCGTGGAGTACCCGTGTTTGCCGTCCGTCAAGTGACGAAGGCGGTAGGTACCCGTAGTGGCAGGAATTCCTATTGGGGTGTACATTTTGATGAACCGTTGTCCGACGGGTGTACGGCTGTGGGATTTTCTTTTGTATTAGCCTATAGTACTGACAAAAGAACAGAGGACAAAAGGTTACGTGGGTATCATCCCGCATGGACACTCACTATTGACGATGAAGGTAGACTGGTAGACCGCAAGTATAAAGCCTTAAAGGCGATTGATAAAACTATTGATTGACAGATATTAAACTTGAATTATATGAAAACCTGGAGAACAATTCAGAAGATTGCCGTAGCTGTGGGCATGACCTATGGCATGTGGCTGGGAACCAATGTTGACGCAACGGATGCGGACAGCCGCAATGCGTTTGTAATCATCGTATTATCGGTCATCGTGGCGATATCGCTTTGTATGCCGGATAAGACGGATATCGAAACAGCTTAGGAACAGCTTGTTCGGCAAGTCCGGAATTTCCCTTGCCATGCGGAAGTGGCCGGCTCCCCGGTTCGATGCTGGGGCTTGCACAATGTTGAAAAGTATAAAGTTTCTGATTATGGAAATGTACGGTAAAATAAGGGGTGTGACTTTTCCTGAGCTGGTCTCGCAAGGAAGGATATTGAGTGTACCAAATTACAAAAAGAAGGTACGTGAGGGCAAGATCCGGGTTGTCCGTCCCGGTAAGGGGGCCGGTTCCTACGCTCTCATAGACTACACCAGTCTTCCCGCCCTTATTCGCGAGGCATACGACAGACTTTATCCCAATGCTTTGGAAGAAATGAAAGAACAATTAATGAGTAATATTATCCGCAGTGACAGCAGGGCTGTGGAATTCTATAGAACCTACCAACCCGCCATTTCTCTGGAACGCCAGGCCGAATATGTGCTGAATGCCGAGGTGATGAACGAGCTGGTCCGTGTGGAGAAAGAGACCGGAGCCTTGCATAGCAAGTGCGGTTACAGCCGCAAGTCCATCGTGTGGGAAACGGTGCAAGGTACATGTGAGAAGCTTCGTGAACACTATGGACACACACTGCCCAAGACCCGTCTCCGCGAAAAATTCAACGCTTATAAAAAGATCGGCTACGCCGCCCTTGTCAACAAGAACACGGGCAACCAGGCGGCACGCGTGGTGGTTCCCGAAGTGGCGCGGCTGTTGCTGAAGCTCCGCCGCAGCATCGTTCCCCGCTATACGGAGGCGCAGATTTTCGACGAATACAACCGCCAGGCGGTGGAGCGCGGCCTGAACATCATCAAGTCGCCCACCACCGTGAAGAACTATCTCAACGACCCTGCCGTGATGCCTATGTGGTATGCGGCGGTACATGGCATGCAGAAATGGAAAGCCAAGTACACCAGTCTGATGAAGACCAGCCTCCCGCAGATGCGCGATGCCTTGTGGTATGGCGACGGTACCAAGTTGAACCTCTACTACAGGAATGAACAGGGCAAGATGTGCACCACCGGCGTATATGAAGTGATGGATGCCTATAGCGAGACCCTGCTTGGATATGACATCGCCCCGAACGAGAATTTCGACTGCCAGTATCGTGCCTACCGCATGGCCGTGGAAGTTTCCGGCAGCCGTCCCTACGAGATAGTGACCGACAACCAGGGAGGACACAAGAAAGGCGACGCCGCGGGATTCTTCCAACGCCTTACGGTACTCCACCGTCCCACGATGCCCTATAACGGACAGTCCAAGACCATAGAGAATGCCTTCTACCGTTTCCAGGCACAAGTCCTTCACGCCATCTGGCATTTTACGGGACAGAACGTGAACGCCAAGAAACTGAACAGCAAGCCCAACCTGGAATTCATAGAAGAGAATGCCTACGCACTCCCCACGCTTGAAGAGCTGAAAACAATCTACAAGGAATGCCGTAACAGATGGAACAATGAGGAAAAGCACTTTGCCACCGGTATTCCACACATGGAGATGTACCGCATGAGCGGGAACCCCGAGGCCCAACCCGTTACGGAGGTTGACATGATACGGATGTTCTGGCTGTGCCATCCCAAAGCCGTGACCTATACCAACTACGGACTTCAGTTTGAAATAGACAAACGGAAATACCACTACGACGTATATGCCGCCGACGGCCTGCGTGACGAGGCATGGGCGCTTCGCAATACCGGACGCGAGTTCACCGTGATGTATGATCCTATGGACATGACCCGCGTGGAGCTGTGGCGGAATACCGCCACCGGTGCCAAGTACAGCGCCACCGCCACTCCTAAGGTCACTGTCAGCCGCGCCACGCAGGAGCGCACACCGGAAGAGAGCAGCTTCATGCGGAAAACCATCGACCGGAACAAAGGAGACCATGGCCGCCATCCAGCTGGAAGGCGAGCGTTTCGACCTTGACGAACGTATCGCAGCCGAGCTCTTCGGTCTTTCCACTCCCAAACCTAAGAACCTCAGCAAGAATAAGATGGACGGATACCGTGAAAGGCATGACCGTGGCGAGCTCCATATTCCTCTTTCCCTGCCGGAAAAACAGAAGCGGGAGGAGGCCGAAGCGGACACGGAAACCGATTACTCCACTATGGGGGAATATACCAAGGCACTCTCCAACATGACGTTGGACGAGCTGGCACTGGACAGATTTTAAACGGCAATCAATAACCAATTAAATACCATTCAAGAATGAAAGGACTAACCAAACAAGACAAGGATGCCATCCGCGACGCACTGATGGCCTACTGTGAGAACTTTCCCAGCCGCAACCGCGCCAGCGAGAGCCTGCAGGGTGTCAGTGCGGCTGTGGTGAGCCAGATTCTGAACACCAAGTACGAAAGCATCTCCGACGACATGTTCAGCCGCATAGCGGCGCAGATAGGTTTCAGCTTCGAGCATTGGACCATCTGCGAGAGTGAGAACTTCCGTCTCGCCACCTACGTGCTGGCCGACGCCCAGATGTACAAGAATGTCACCTGGATGGTGGGCGATGCCGGATGCGGCAAGACCACTGCCGCCATAGAGTTCCGTCGCACACACCGCAACGTGTTCTATATCCTTTGCTCGGAAGATATGAAACGCAGCGATTTTGTGCGCGAGATAGCCAAGCAGGTGGGCGCGCCTACCGACAGCACCAGCAACCTGCGTGACATGCTGGACTATGCACTCGGTATGATCGGTTTTCTCCAGAACCCGCTGCTCATCTTCGATGAGGGGGACAAGCTGACGGACTGTGTATTGAATTACTTCATCAGCATCTACAACCGCCTGGAAGGACGCGCGGGTATCGTGTTCATGAGTACCGACTATATCAAGCGGCGTGTGGACAACGGGCTGAGATACAACAAGAAAGGCTACAAGGAAATCAACAGCCGCATCGGACGCAAGTTCTTCGACCTGAACGCCACCAGCCGCAATGACGTGTATGCCATCTGTCAGGCCAACGGGCTGACCGGTGAAGTCGAGATAAGACGTGTGCTGAAAGATGCTGAAACCAGTGACAATGACCTGCGTCGCGTGAAGCGGGTGATACATGCGCAGAAGCGCCGTGCCGAGCAGCAGAAAGGAGGGGCAGAGTAATGAGTGAGACTTTTGAACGTAATGCCAAGGGGGTACGTGAGATGCTTTCCATGAAGTTTGACACACTGGACTTTGAGGGGGTGTGGCATGACGCTTTCGGCACACCCGAGCGTCGGGGTGTCTGGTTTGTGTGGGGGAACTCCGGTAACGGAAAGACTTCATTTGTGATGCAGCTCTGCAAGTATCTCTGCCGTTTCGGTCGTGTGGCCTATAACAGTATGGAAGAAGGTGCCTGCCTCACCATGCAGGACACACTCCGCCGCTTTGGCATGATGGAGGTCAACCGTCGCTTTCTGCTTATCGACAATGAAAGCATCGAGCAGCTCAGCCTGCGTCTGAAACGTCAAAAATCACCTGATTTTGTGGTGATAGACAGCTTCCAATACACACAGATGACCTATCGGCAGTATATTGAATTCAAGGAACGCCACCGTAACAAGCTGGTGATTTTTATCAGCCATGCCAGTGGCAGGCTGCCTACCGGACGCAGTGGCAAGAGCGTGATGTTTGACGCGTCATTGAAAATCTATGTCGAGGGCTACCGGGCTTTCAGCAAGGGGCGCTTCATCGGTCCGAAAGGCTACTATGACATCTGGCCGGAAGAGGCGGCAAGATATTGGGGAGAATGTAATATGTAATGAGCCATGAGAACGACTGCCAACAAACCTATCAGCGCCCAGCAGCTTAAAGCCCTGCACGTCACCTTCCACCGTATCGGCATGGATGACGAGGCCCGTCACGGCTGCATCTACGAGTTCACTTCCGGCCGTACGGAAAGCAGTCGGGAGCTGACAATGCAGGGAGGCGCGGCAGCTGCTGGAGCGGTTGAACCCGACGGACGACAAGGCACGGGCCATGCAGATGGCAGAAGCCAGGAATGTATTCCGGGACATCTACCGTCTTTCGTTCCTGATTCCCCAGCTGAACCAGGGGTTCACCAGCGACAACGAGGAGGAATACCGCATGAATGTGGCGAAGCTGAACATCTGGGCACGTAAGTACAGCAAGGCGCGCAAGGACGTTACAAGCATGAGGCTTTGGGAGCCCAGGCCACCAAGAAACAGCTGGAGGCATGGATGCGCCGTGAGGAAAGGAAATTTAAAAAGGATTGATACAATGAGAAAGAAACAGGAAATAAAGAAAGGAATTGCCATTCTCCGCATGAAAGGGGATAAAATCAGTCTGCTCCAAGCCGAGGTGCTGGAAAACGGGCATAATGAGAGTCAGGTGTTTGCCACCTACGTGGCTTCTGTTCCGGAGGAAGACAAGGACGAGACCGTGTTTTATGCCTGCCGTGACGCCGCCCGTTTTGCCGCAGGGCGATTATCGCTGGAAGAGCTGATACCCGATGCGGACAGATATCCGGTGACGGTTGACAGACCTGAGCCCAAAGAGCGCCAGTCAGTCAGTGTACGGGAGTTTGAGGCTCTGAAGCGTAAGGTCGCGCTGTTGGAAGGCTTTGTGGAGGATTTGTTGAAAGAACGCCGCCAACGTGCCGAATACCAAAAATTGCCGGATACGAACCGTGCGGACTATATCGGCCAGAAAGATGCTACAGAACTTATAGGATGTAGCCGTGAGACGCTGAATGCCTGGCAGCGTAAGGGTTACATTACCGGATACCGCAAAGCCGGACTGGTCTATTATAGCAGGAGTGAGCTTGCCGCCGCTCCGGCTGTGCAGAATTTTATCACAATAAAGAAGGGGAGGAGATGAGATGGTAGATAATAATAATCAATATATCCCAATGGTCCATATCGTAGACAGAAACAAACGCCGTGAACGGCTGGCGTCCCGTCTCGAAGTCTGTGCAGACCGTATCTGTGACCTGCAGGACCGGTTGATGGCGGGTATTACCGCCTTGAGACCTATCGAGTACGACCGCCTGCTGGACGAATACCGGGCGGAGCTGGTGCGTTACGACAACATCGACCGGGAACTCCGGCAATTGGAGGACCCTACGAAAACAGAAGAGTACAGGGCCTATCACCGCAATGCCGGCAAGCAGCAGAAAAATAAAATCAACTATTAAATTATTAACCCTATCAAAAGAGCAAGAATTATGGCAAGAACAAAGAAAACAGTAGTCAGCGGCATCAGCCGCGAGCAGGCAGAGCAGGCCTTCGCAGATTTTGCGGCGGCCGATGCCAAAGTACAGAACCTCACCTCGAAGATGGACCTTGAGATGACCCGTATCCGCGAGAAGTATGCGGACCAGCTGGCAGAACTGTCAGCCACGAAGGAAAAGAACTTCGACATCATGCAGGCATACGCCGTAGAAAACAAGGAAGAACTGTTCTCCAGGAAGAAAAGCCTGGAGAGCGCCCATGGCGTGTTCGGTTTCCGTACCGGCACACCGAAGCTGAAGAACCTGAAGGGGTTCACCTGGGCGGCAGTGACGAATTTATGCAAGGAGCTTTTGCCGCAGTATATCCGCACCAGTGAGGAGCTTGCCAAGGACAGACTGCTGGCTGACCGTGAGAATCCTGACGTGGTATCCTATTTCCCGAAGATCGGTGTGCAGGTGGTGCAGGAGGAGACCTTCTATGTGGAGCCTAAAAAAGGAGAGCGATGCGGTTGAGCAGTGAGATGAGGGAGATACACCGCCGTTACCGGTACCGTCCCCGCGGGCGGTGCTGGGCTGTGTACCTTGACATCACCTACCGTCAGGGTGACAGCTTCCCTCCGAGGATATCCACTCTTGGCACCAAGGTGAATGAATATCCGACCAGGGAAGAGGCACGGCGCGAGGTGTACAGACTGAACGGCTGGAATTATGAAAGGAAAAAGAACTTAATACAGAACAGACCATGAGCAAGAAACAGAACGGGGTGCTGGTAACGGCACCCCACTTCGAACGGGACGGGAGACCGTCGGAGAATTCCGGGGGTATTCCTGCGGCTATTGTCAGGGCAACGGCTATTTCCAGGGGATATCACGGTAAAGGACACGGAGCTGGTCCCGTGCCCCAAGTGTGGCGGTACCGGCAAGGTGAAGGGCATCGTTACGGTGGACTGGGTACCGGACGGGGAAGTGAAACCCTGCCTCAAAGGGAATTCAAACGACATTTAATCACTGAAGTCCTATGCGTATTCCCGTGAAATACATCGTACAGATAGATAACTTCCATGTGGCGGATTTCATCTTCTACTGGAACTATTATGACCAGCCGTGTTCCCTGCTTCTGCAGAAGCCCAAAACGGAAGGGCTTACCGCCATCAAACTGGTGGTTGACAGTGACGAGGCCGCCAGCTTTTTGCTCAGGGCGAAGGAGAAGACGGGATGCAGGCTATATCAGGTTGACTAAAGGCAATTCAAAAAATGAATAGGAAAATAACTCAAATAATAATATCATGGAACAGAAAAAAGAAAGAGGTGGTCTTTGACGGCAAGGACCTTATATTCAACGTGGACGGATAGAAATCAAGAACGGGAAACTGCCTGATTCCTTCAGTATAAAAAGAGCGCTATGAAATAAGCGCGGAAAGCCTTACCAAGCTTGTCGTAGCGTTGGGTGACGGGAATACACTTGCCGAATTTAATGAGGAACGAGGGTGTTACGGTGTTTTTAAAGCAGAAAGAGCTATATATCCCTTGAAAGATAATTATGTCAAGAAGCTTGCCGAAGAAGTAAAGTCCCTACAAGAAGAGGTCCTTACGGAACGTAGAAAAGCTTCTGATGAAGGATATAAGCGCTACCTGCTGGAAAACTTGATTAAAGAGCACAACAAGCGCTCCTGGTGGGGACGGGCAGAAAAGATTGAACTGAAAACAGAGGAGTGAGAATGGACCTGAGAATAATAGATTTCCCGGAATACCCGTGGAAGACCCTGGATGTGTATAAGGACTTTAGTTACACGTTCAACATCAGTCCGGGAAAGAAAATAGAGGGGGATTTGTTCGATTCATCCAAGATGAAAGTTGTGTCCTACAATGAAAACAGCCATGTGCAGATATTGGCTGTATGTGACCCTTACGGACCGCCTTTCTATGTACGCAGGGGCATGGGACAATATCCAGATTTTACGATTAAATCCGGTTGTTTCCCGCTTATTGAGCGGCAGATAACAAAGCCGGATACAATGGGTATGCTTTGGAAAGCTGGCATTAAACAGCCTGTAATGTATTCGATGGGTTACAATAACAATAACTGCATCGGTTGCGTGAAAGGCGGCATGGGTTACTGGAACAAAATCCGGAAGGACTTCCCAGAAGTGTTTGCTCAAATGGCGCAGATTGAACGTGATGTAGGCGCAACATGCCTAAAAGACAAAGACGGGCGTATCTTCTTGGACGAACTACCAACATGGCGAGGTGACCCAGTGGAAGAGATTATACCGGATTGCTCTCTTATCTGTCAGATAGAGTTTCAAGAAATCATGGACAGACAGGTAGAACGAGTTTTGAAAGGAGAAATTAGTATTAACGATGTAGCCTAATTAGGCTCAAAACAAAATAGATATGAACCCAATGGATAATGAGTTACAATGCAAGAAATGTGGGAAGCCGATAAAAGGTGGTTGCTATAATGTTCCTGATGGACCTTTTTGTGTGGATTGCTGGGAAAATAAGATCAGTGAGAAACTTAAAAAGGATTATGAGAAACAAGCCTTAAAAAAGATTGCAGGCTATCGGTATCGGTTTTAAAACTGACGTATAATGAACAGAACAAGACTGGTGCTTCGTTGGCTGCTCATCCCCTTGTGGTTCGCCATATTCATAGCCTATCTGCCGATATGGTATCTGCAAATGAGCTGGTACTATTTCAGCTTTCAGGATTATTGGGATGCTTTTCTGATATTGTGGGATAAGACCATGCTGTCCATGAGGTTGAAGACACGCCAATGAATCCTCGAAAGGCCGCCGTATGATTAATATGGCGGCCTTTGTTGTGTATATATGCCGTTATTCGTATCTTTGTATCAGGTTTTCAGGTAATTCAGGGTATTATAATTTCAGAGGTATGAAAAAGAGTCGGAACAGGATTGTAGGATGCAGCTACGCGTTCAGAGTAGAGGACATTGTACGCATTTACGATGAACATTCCCGCAGCGGCCTCTCCAACCGCGAGATTCTGCGCCGTTATATCTGGCCGAAGTACCATATCTGTGAAAAGACCTTCTACAACATCATCAATGCCAGCGCCGACCCGCGCATCATCCAACGCCAGAAAGAGATGCGGGCGCAACTGTCGCTTTTCTGACCCGTCCTTATCCCCTGTCTATCACTTTACATGTGAAGTCGGTGACATCCTCCACAAGTTCCTCATGATTGTGGTTCGTGCTGCTTCCGGTACGTCGGAACAGACTGAAGGAAATGTTGCCGTCGTCTCCGGAGAGGTTGAAAAGATGCCGGTCCATGCGGTCCAGCAAGTCGAAACGCTCCAGCGCCTGCTGCTGGAAGCCGCCGCCTTCGCGGGAACTCCCTTTCCAGGGTGTGACGATATGCAGGCGTAGGGTCACGTCCGCTGTCTGCGTGCCGCCGCCCGTCCATTTCACGGGCCGGAATTCAATGAATACGGCAGGGGCATCGAAAGGCTCTTCCTGCTCCAGGAATGAAATCTGCTCGTTCCATAGGTCGAATGTTCTGATGACGGGCTTCCCGTCCCGGTCTGTAAGTTGTTTCAGCCGTTCTATGAGGCTGAGGTAAAGGAACCTTCTCATATCTAAAATATTCTTTTGCTATTGTTTTCCACTATTTCCCGGATGATGCGCTCCACCTCCGGATGCATGCCGATGAACCGGCGGCAGGGCATGACTATCCTGCTGCCTGCCCGTTTCAACGCCACGTTTACAGAAAAGTGCCTCTTCCGTGGGGTTGCGCCTATAATTATCTGTCAGTTGCCGGTACAAGTACCAGAAGTATCTTTTCATCTTTCTGGTGACGGTTATTGCTCCACCTTCATTGTGAATGGCAGCGTATGGCAGGTCACTGCTGAAAACCACGCTATGTCCCGTAGTCTCCGTCTTGATACTCCTGCGTAAGGCCCCTGTACGCGTCAACAGCCCCCGGCTTTCGTCGTCATTGCATTTCCTTCGTGCCCAATGCTCGTTGAAGAAGGCTTCGCGTTCGAAGTTGCGGTCAAACTCCCCGCTTATTTTCGTTCCGATGTCCTTCAGCGTAAGGCTGATGAAGCGCTCCACCTTCCGTTCCAGTTCCTTGGCTGTGTCTGAATTTTGGGGTATAATGCTTGTTTATTAAAGAATTAAACGTATCTTTGCATTTGAAAGAAGCAGTTTTATAAGCAAGTCGTGGATTGCAGTTCTACGGGGCTACTTATAAGGATGCTTCTTTTTTATTCCAGTATCTTCAGTATGTTGTCACTATCCGAGATGCTGTGAAGATTTACTTCCCCATTGGCATACTCTCTGACAATAATCCACGATTTTTCTTTCCCGACTACAGTTTCAAACAAATGGGCTACGGTTCCGGCATCGTGCTTGTCGATGCCATATCCCAAATAGCCGGCTTTCTGCAAAACTTCTCTGATTTGTAGCAGGAGCTCATTTTTCTCTGCATACCGCCTATGAGGTTGATTAAGCCATTCCTTTATACTTTTTCCCGTGACATGTATTTCCTTGCCGAATCCGGGGTTTCTGAACACCTCTTTTTTCAGGCCGGACGCTTCTTTCTGTATCTCCTTTCTGCGTATCTTCAATGTTTCTTTCCGTCTGGTCATTTCCCTTATCATCTTGCAGGCCGCACACAATTCATTGTCGGGCACTTTGACCAGTCCCATCGTACCCGGTCTGTCAGGGCAGTCCTTGCACCGGCTGATGGTATAGGGATTATAGAACGGGAAGCATGCCATCTGTCTGCCGGGATTGAAGCGCATCATCTCTTGATGCCTGCCTGCTGTGGCCTGGCTGCCATCCAGTATTGCCCGGTGTTCGTCACTTTCCGGATAATCGCTACGGAGTACCCTTGCCACCGTACAGCGGCAGTTCCACCCGTTGGGGGGAAAGTATTCATCCCAGAACCGTGAGGTAATGGGCAGCGTGACATTATGCAGTGCCCGGTGTGCCTCGCGTACCCGTTTGTCGCCCACAGTGCGGTATTGCAGCAGGTAGCGGTCCCGGTCCTCATCGTCCCACCACTGCTTCCACCTGGCAGCCATGGCGGCAGATGCCATGGCGAAGTTGTATTCCGCTTTCAGGTACCAGCGGTTATAGGTCTCGTTCACCTTTTGAACGTCATTCAAAAAGTGTTCAAAGGGCTTCCGGTTCCCGTCCGCATCGAGCAGCGAGGGGAACGCCTCGTTCAGCTCATGGAAGGTCTTGAAGCCGGAAAAGACGTAATTGCTTTCCTTGAGCCGCCGTATGCTGATGTCGTCCATGGGGCGTTGACGGACTGAATAATCCACGGCACGGTCCAGCGTATCGGTATGGTCGCGTATGAACTTCTGCACCTCCTTGTCCGCCAGCATCTCTGGTGTGAATTCCGGCTGCCGGTGGAGCCAGCGCATCAGCAGGACAAAAGACGCCTCCACGGCAGCAGTATCTATTTCCTCTTCTTCATCTTCCCCACTGTCAGCCAGCGGCAGTGCATTTCCGTAATATGCCAGCAAGGCTCGTCTGTGCAGCCCTTCGTAGTCAGAAGGGCTCAGTCGAAAAACAGAGCTTCTGTTCCCCATCCCCTTGCCATTTTCCTTGCCTGCCGGGACAGCCACCGGTGCGGGCGCAATTTTTTTTCCCGATAATGGGCACATTGTACTTGTTGATGAAATATTTCAGGTCCACCTCGTAGTTCTCCAGCAGCAGGCGTTCATAGGCAATCTGCTGTTCAGGTGTGAAATCTATACCCTCGTACCAGTCGAAACGATAACCATTGAGCGGGAAACCGTGCTTTATCATTTTTGGGATAAGCTGGAAGTTGATGACGTCCCGCAGGTTGTCGGCATCCTTGCTGACAAGGTTCTTCAGCACCTCCAGATGCACCTCGCTCTGCGAAAGGCTGCTGCCGTTCTCCGTAGTCATGGTTTCGGTGAGCACTCCCTTTGACAGTTCGGAGTTGGCGCGGTCTATGCGTTTGTCAAAGACGTTGTAGGCATCCCCGCGGGTGGACTCCTTGATTTCTATCTCGGTGCCTTCGGGAAAGAGCGCCCAGCCTGCTGCACCCATCGTGCCCAGCATCTTCTCGATACGTCCCAGCTCCTTGGAGTCCCGGCTGGTGGTCTTTCCCACCCGGAAGGGGATACCGAATATTTCGGAAAACATGTCCCAGAAGGAGCATACGTTTTTCTTGGGAATGGTATGCTGGGCACATTTGAGGTACATCCCCAGGTCGTGCGTGCCGCCCACCTCCACCGTCCAGTCCGCCATTTCGCTGTGCCGGTAGTCATAGCCGTTCTGCCATGCCTCCTGCTGACGTACCACGATGACCCCGTATTCGGGGATGACGTGGCGGCGCGGTACCAGCTGCACCTCGCTGAAGGCGGGTGTCCCGTCCACGGAGATGACATCTCCCAACTGGATGAGCGAGTGCCCCCAGTAGTGCGCGTCCAGTGCCAGGTCCATGAAGGTCTTGAACCAGGGCGCCTCGAATATGGCCGTCAGTTCCGGGTTCTCCACCCCCTTTCGATCCACGATGCGGAAACTCTTGTTCAGCACATACCCTTTGCGCTGTCCCACGCATCCGGTGAGGTGCATGTCCACCTCCACGTCGCCATACACGTCATACAACGGCACACGGTTGGGATATTCCACATTCTTTGCATACTGCCAGGCGTTGCGCCAGGCGCGCATGTCTTTCTTGGTAAGCGCCTCGGTCTGCAGTTGCAGGTCGACGGACAGTCTGGTCACCCGCTTCACCTCGGCGGGATTGCCGAGGTTTACTCTGCCAATCCTTACCGGGTTCTGTTTCTTGTAATTGCGATTGGACATAGTTTGTTAATTGAAAATGAATAATTGAAAAACCATATTTCTTACCAGATATACTCGTTCCTGGCGGCTGATCCGTAGCGGATGGGGTTATGGAAATCCTCTTCTCCGTCCGGCCCCATGACGGTGGGAATGTCGGGGATTACACGTCCCGCCTGTATCTCCTTCAAGTATTCGATGGCATCCTTATAGCGTTTCTCGCGCACCTCGGAGCCCATCTTCTGGGGCAGCGACGCTGACATGTGGTAGAGGGCGATATCGACCGCACATCCCACCAGTTCGGCATCCCGCCGTTCTCCTTCGCAGGCGAATGCCTTCTGTATGTCGTAACGCCCGCGCAGGGCCGATGCAATGCGTGACAAGGCACGCTGTTCCGCTGCCAGGCGGTTGTCGGGTGAACTCTGTTGCATGATTCTCAATGCCTCCGTTCCAATCTGTATGTAATCGTCTTCCGTAATGAACATGGGGATAATGTTTAGCGGTTAATGTTTAGTGATGCATGAACTCTTAATTTTCACCAGCTTTGGGAGGGCGGCTGGCGTACTCCCATGCGCGGTGTGAAATTTTCCTCACGCACCTGCTTCTGCAGTTTGTAGATGGCACCCTCATCAGCGTCGGGGCCGTCATCATGGGCGCGGCTTCCTTTCTCGAAGGCGAGGGTCTGTTCGATACCGGTCTTCATGTCGTTGTCATTTTTCAGTTTCTCGTTGTAAAAGACCAGACCGCGTTCCCACAGCGGGCTGACGGCTTCGATGCGGGCGAACTTGTCCGGCTTCTTCCGCTTGTCGGCGGTGACGGGCACCTGGTAGCCGCGCTGCCTGCCCTCACGCTCGAACTCGTCCAATATGGTGTCCTGCATGAAGTTGGCTTCCATGTAGATGGTGACGGCGGCGTCCTCGGACAGTGACTCCCAAAGGTCATAAACCCATCGCACCATTTCGCCCACGCTGCACTGACGCACAAAAGCACGCAGGCAATGCAGTTCTGTGGGACTGGCGGTTTTCAATCCGGCGCGTGGACGTCCCCACAACTTGGCGGCCTTGTAGTCGTTCTTGCTGCTGTCCTTAAAACTCGGGTCGATGTAAAGAACCAGACTCTCATAGTAGCGGAGTTTAAGCATGCGTTTCCACTGTATCCACCGTTCCTGGAAGACCGCACCTTCGGTAATGGGATTGTGCATGTATTCCTTCTGGAAGCTTCGGTAGCCCATGAACCGTTCACGACTGCGCAGCAGTTCGATGGTGTAACATTCCGGCCAGGCGGGAGTCCCGTCCTTGCCGATTGCATAGACGGTACTGGTATATACGGTGTCGCTGTCTGTCATCTTTTGCAGCACGCTGTTCTTGCCGATGAGGTTGCCCACCATGATGAAACGTCCTTCTTTACCGCCGAAACAACCGAAAAGGGCTTCCTTCACCCATTTTGTCATCTCTCGCACACGAGCCTCACTCCGACACATTTCGTCGTCGTCAAGGTCATCCACTACGATATAGTCCGGACGCTTATCGCGAAAACGTAACCCGCGCGGTGACTGTCCGCGTCCGCGGCTGAAAAAGGCACATTGGTCTTTAGTGACAAATTCACCTTCCTGCCAACATCCTGAGTTGTACTGTTCACCGAAGTCTTCAATGATGTACTGGTTGAACTGGAGTTCCGCCTGCAGGTCGCTCAACAGAGCATCGGCATTGTCCTCGCTTTTCCCCACCAATACCATGACGTATAGCTCCCCCTTGAACTTCAGCCATAGGAGGGATTCCCACGTCCAGGTGTACAGACTTGGCATGTCCGCGCGGCCACTTGAAAGCGGCTCGCATTTCCCGGTGTTTCTCGATGTAGCGGGCGGCCTCGTTGTGGAATTTGGCGTTGGGGCATTGGCAGTAGTGGCTCAGATATCGCTGGCAGAAGTAGTCGTAATCCTTCAAGGCACGGGCGATGTTTTCTTTCCTTTCGGCTTCAGTCTCCGGCTTTCGTTTCGAGGTGAGGCGCAACAGGCGCTGGCAGTGTTCATTCCACCGCAGCAAGGCTTCTTTCTTTTCTTCTGCTGTCATTTCTGTTTGAATTTGACTCCCATGAATTCACTGTGCATACGGTTGATGAGCACAAGTATTTTGTCGTCTACCTCGGGATATTCGTCCCGGTGGGCCACCAGCCAGTTCTCGAACTCTATAAGCGTATCCACCTTATTCACTATGGTGGTACTCAAGTTAATTTCCTTGATAGCTTTGACGGATTTCAGCAGCGAGTCAGCCATGCGCCCGATGCTTCTTTCGTCACCGTCTGCCTTGTCGATGGCGTCCCCAGTTTGGAAAGGGTTTTGGAGGTGATGGATTCCTTGCTCATTTCGCGTGCGGCGCGTTCCTCTTTCCAGCCTTCAGTGTTCAGCCACCGGCTGACGGACTGGCGGCTCACTCCGGTGAGTTCCACAATCTGTGCGGTGGGGGTCCCTTTCATGTAGAGGTGCTTCGCCACCGATTTCTGCTTGTCCTTACTGTTTGCCATATACCTTGAAATTTCTTGTTTACAGTGGCAAAGTTGCGAAGTGTGGTGCGGGGCACGAAAAAACGGCGCAATGCTTGCACACAGTTACAAAACGGTTGCACACTTGAGGGCAACCGTTACACACTTTTTTGTGCGGTTATGGGTGTAGCTGTAAGTTTGCGACAAAATGAGACGGAAATCATGGCTAAAAGAATCAGGATATCAAACGAGACATTGAACTGCTTCGGCACCTGGGTAAAGACTGACGGGGTGGATTTGGAGCAGTTCCGGAGAAATCCCGTCATGCTGTGGATGCACTGGAGGGGTATCATTATCGGAAATATTAGGGATTTGAAAGTGGAAGGTGCCGAAATCACCGGTGAACCCTACTTTGATGAAGTCCGTGACGAGTCGAAACTGGCAAAGCAGCAATGGGACAAAGGTACTCTGAAGATGTGCAGCCCTTATTTTGAAATCGTGGAGTCGAGTGACGACCCCGTACTGCTGAAACCCGGACAGACACGTCCGACCATCACGAGGTGCAGGCTGATGGAGGTCAGTATGGTGGATATGGGCGGTAATGACGACAATATAGTCATGCTCTCTTACCGGGGCGATGAGTTGAAACTTGCCACCGGCGAAGACTGCACCGCACTGCCCCTTCTGAAAACAGACGGCGGACAAACCCCGCCAAGCAATAACTCAAAAACAAAAGAGACTATGAATGCAGATTTTAAAGCTATCGCCCTGAAGCTGGGCCTGCCGGAGACGGCGACAGAAACGGAGATCCTTGCCAGGATAGGTATCCTGCAAGGACATCAGACCGCAAACATGGAACTGCGCAAGCAGCTGGACGAGATCAGGCTGGCAAGTGTGACGCAGATGGTGGATGAAGCCATCAAGGCAGGAAAGTTCAATGCGGACAAGAGGGAACACTTCATCGGTCTGGGCAAGACAATGGGAGCGGACTCCTTGAAACTGACACTGGACAGCATGGCTACCGCCACCAAGCCGATGCAGTTGCTTAACACCGGTGGAGGCGGTGCGTCGAGTGCCGGCATGGCATCGGGACAGTGGGGCAAACTGAGCGAGGTGCCGGAATCGCAGCTGAAGCTGATGCGCGAGAACGACCCGGCCAGATACCGTGAGCTGTACAAGGCGGAATACGGCATAGACTGCCCTAAGTTCTGAGAGAGGAGAAACAGTAATAGTAACTTGTAAAATCGTAAAACGACATGATGAAATTTATTTGCGGAACGCTGTTCAACGTCCTGATGGGCGTCGTCCTGGCGAATGTGGTGGGAATGGATCCCGCTTATGGCGCAGCGACCGGGGCGGTTGTTCCGGCTGTGCTTGGAAACTTCATGCCCCTGGGCGCAGCCTTTGAGGGCGTATATACTGAGGTTTGGACCGGTGAGCTGGTAAAACGCCTGAATGCGGGGCTGGCGGCGAGTTTTCTGAACGGGATTCCCGACTATTCGGCCAAGGCCGAGAATGAGGTCATCCATCTGGTGGATGTAGGCGGTGATCCTGATGTGCTGATAAACAATACCACCTATCCGATTCCGGTCCAGAATCTCGCGGAAAGCGATATACCCATCGGTCTGGACAAATACCAGACAAAAGCGACCCGCGTGACGGATGACCAGTTGTATGCCATTTCATACGACAAGTTCTCCACCGATGTGGAACGGCACAGTAATGCCATAGATACGGCCAAATACAAGAAAGCCATCCATGCACTGGCTCCGTACAGCAATACGAAAACCACTCCTGTAATTCCTACTTCAGGTGAGGCGGACACTGCAGGTCGCAAGAAGATGACGCGCAAGGATGTCATCGCCCTGAAACGTGCTTTCGACAAGGCGGAGGTTCCTACCGACGGACGTCGTCTGGTACTTTGTCCCGACCACATCAATGACCTGTTGGAGGAAGACCAGAAGTTCCGCGAGCAATACTATAACTACACTACCGGCAAGGTGACGAATATGTATGGCTTCGAGATTTATGAATTTGTAAATTGCCCGTACTTCACCAATGCCGGCGTGAAAGTTCCTTTCGGGACTTCTCCCGCCGAGACGGATATGCAGGCTTCCGTCGCATTCTATGTTCCCCGCATGTTCCGTGCCCAGGGTTCCACGAAGATGTACTATAACGAGGCGCGTACCAATCCGCAGACCCAGGAGAGTCTTGTAAACTTCCGCCACTACGAAATCACGATGCCGAAGAAGCAGGAGGCTATCGGTGCCATCTACAGTTATGATGGCAAGACGGCACAGACTTCCGACGCGGAGGTGACAGCGGACAAGCACTGGGCGCAGATTCGTCGTGAAGCTGCCGCGGCTGCCGCAAAGGCTGAAGAGGAGAAGGCTGGTCCGCTTCCGGAGGATGCGGGTGAAGAACTGGAGGCATAGTGATGAGCAGAGGACTACGCAACAATAACCCGCTGAATATCCGTCTCTCTGCCACCACCGTGTGGCAGGGGGAAATCCGGCCTTCGCAGGACCGTTCGTTCTGCCAGTTCAGGACGATGGCCCACGGCTACCGTGCCGGTCTTAAGTTGTTGCAGAACTACCGCCGCAAATACGGTTGCCGCACCATTGCCGACTTTATCCGCCGTTGGGCACCGCCCACAGAGAACAACACGAACGGCTACATCAGCCGTGTGTGCAGGGAGATGCAGGTGCCGGCAAGCCATGTGCCCGATGTGGACGACCGGGGTACGATGTGTGCCTTTGCGGCTGCGATGTCGCAGGTTGAAAACGGTGTTCCGGCAGTGATGGCGGACGTGGAAGCCGGCTGGAGCCTGCTCTAATCAATCAAGAAATTAAAAAAACAAAAACGGATGGATACTTTGATGCAGATATTAGGCAGCCTCTTTCCCGCGGGACTGGGTGCGGCAATCGGAACCGCTTTGGGCTGGTTCTTCAACCGCCGCCTTTCAAAGGCCCGCAACAGCGGAGACGTGGATGCTGCTTATATGGACAACATTCAGAATCTCCGTTCGGACTTAATGAGTTCCATCAATGAGAACAGAAAACTTTACCGGGCCATCGCCCGACTGGACCGCACGGTGGCTCGCGCTACTGCTTGTCGTCACTGGAACAATTGCCCTATCCGTAACGAGCTGCAGAAGTCCGGGACGATTGACACGGAACAGCCTCGTTACCGACAGCCTGCAAGGCAGAAGCGGGTTCGCTCTCCTTCAGCAGCCCGTTCCTCCCAGTGTGGCGAGGACGGCATTTCCGACGAAGATATTAACCTCGATACCTGTGGGGACGGGCTTCAGTAAGCGTAGTGGGCAGGCAACAGTGAATGTCAACCGCATATCGGAAGACAGCCTGGAGGTGACTGCCACCTGCGACAGTCTGGCACGCCAGGTAATAATGCTGACGGAAGAACTGACACGTATCCGCAACGAGACATCCTCAGCGGTAGAGACCCTGCCTCCTGAGGTGATAAGGGAACCCACCGGCTGGCAGTGGTTTCAAATATGGACAGGTCGGCTGGCCGTTGCCGTCCTTCTTCTGATACTGATTAAACGGCGATTGAACAGAACTTAAAAAACAAAAGAATTTATGGACGGATTAATTTACGGACTGGCGCACCTCAAATTCAAGGAGAAGGAAATCGGCCTTATCAGCGAGGAAGGCCTGCAGCCTGCCGGGAGCGCCCCGAGTACCACGGACATCTACGCCGCGCAGGTGAAGGACGGCCCGGTAATGACACTCACCACCAATCCCGGCAAGAAGGCATTCACCTGCACCCCTGATAGAGTTGAACGCCGAGAGCCTGGTGAACACCATCGGCGGCACGAAGGACGCCAAGAACAACTGGGAGCCCCCGAGAACTGGGAAGCCACGGGCGTGATGGACGTGGTTGCCGACAGCGGCGAGACCCTGCGCTTCTACAATGCCAAGGTGACCGGCAGTGACTTTGCTAACATCAACTCCTCCAACGTGCTGGGGCTTTCCCTGAACATCGAGCTGCTGAAGGATGCCGAGGGCAAGCGCATGAAGCTCTTCGCCAAGGGCATCGACCCGGATACGGGTACCGAGGCTGCAGGCTAATGGGGGGCTGCCCATGAAACCGAACTTTGAAATGGAATCCCTTGCGGAGAGGGTCATGTCGGATGCCGGCATCTCCCTTCCGCTGCGGCTTCCCGGAGGGAGACACATCCGCTGGGTGATGCGGATACCAACCCTGGAAAGCCGCTGCCGCATGGCACGGATGTATCTGAAACTGGGTGTGACACACGAGGAACTCAGGGCCTACACTTTTGAACAGAAGCTGGAGTTTATGGTGAAGCATACCAAAACAGTGAGCCGCATGGTGGCATATGCCATCGTCCGCGGCAGGGTGTCGGGCAGGCTTCTGAACCGTCCGGTGGCATGGATGCTGCGCAACTGCATGCACCCCGCCGCCCTGGAGGAGGCATGGATGATCGCCCTGAGCACGATGAGCACGGTCCCTTTCGGGAGTACTATCAGATTGGCAGAGGTGATGAGCCTGACAGCGCCCAATCTGAGCCAAAGAAAACAGAACGGGAGTTAAAGGGGTACACGGAGCCCGCCCATAGCCCGTTCGGTCTCGTGGGACAGATAGCCCGTGACACGGGCTGGAGTGTGGACTACATCATGCGCGGTGTGAACTACCCGATGCTGATGCTGATGTGGCAGGACTTCCCCCGCCATGTGCCGGGAAGGAAGAAGACCACGCAGGAGATGGTTGCCGAGAGGAGAAGCCGCAACGGGCAGCCGGACATATCTCCGGCAGACTATTTACAACAATTGCTTGACGAGGAGGAAAACGCTGATGAATCCCATTAAACTTGAAATATTCCTGGATGACAAGACGCTGGCGGGCATGAGGTCGGTGGAAGGCAACGTGGCCAACATGGAGGCTTTCACCAGGCGGATGATCGGGCATCTGAAACTGGAACTGAAAGATCTGGAGAAGGAGTATAAGAATCTCCAGAAACAAGGGCTTGCCGGTGAGAGGGAGATGGCTGACATCCAGGTGCTGAAGGGTGCCATCGGCGGGTTGAAGGAACAGCTTAAGGAATACGAGGCTGCCAAAAGACGGGCGGGCGAGACACCCGTCATAGGCAATGACCCCGCACCGAAACTGAACAGCGTGAAGATGAGCATGGCGCAGATAGCCCGCGAGCTTCCGTCACTGGCCATGGGACCGCAGATGTTCTTCCTGGCAATATCCAACAACATCCCGATGTTTACGGACGCGGTGGGCAATGCCAGAAAGGAGTACGAGAGACTGACGGCGGCAGGCCAGAAGGCGACACCGGTATGGAAGCAGGTGCTCTCGTCCCTTTTCTCGTGGCAGACTTTAATGGCTACCGCCATCACGCTGACTGTCGTATTCGGCAAGGAAATCGGGAATTTCTTCTCTACACTCTTTTCCGGAAAAAAGTCAGTTGCCGGTCTGGCAGAAGCACAGAAAGAGTTGAACAAGGCGATGCAGGAATCCGATACGGGTATCGGCAAGAATCTCGTATCGCTCAAAACCTTGCAGGAGAAGTGGGCTTCCCTGGGAAATGACCTTTCCGCAAAAAAGAAATTCATAACTGAGAACAAGGAGGAATTCGACAGGCTGAATGTGTCTGTTGCAAACGTCGCCGACGCGGAGAATCTGCTGGTCGACAATACGGAAGCTTTCATCAAATCCATGCAGCTCCGCGCCAAAGGTGCGGCAGCCCAGAAGATGGCTGCCGAGAAATACGAAGAGTCCCTCAGGCTACAGTTGGAGATAGAAAAAGAGAAGAAGCGTCCGGTCAGCACGCTTGAAAGGACAGCCGGCACTTTGAATACCGTCCAGTCAAGAGGGCTGGTAAATGAAACCGGTGAAGACCTCAAACGGTACGGAGGGGAACATCTGGAGAAACAGAAGAAAGCCATCGACGAGACTGCCGATGCATTCTTCCGACTCGGCATTGAAGCGGAAAATGAGGCCCGGAAGGAATTGAAGGCAGCAAATATAAAGGACAAAATAAAAGTAAAGACACCGGTAAAAGGAGGTAAAACAGAAACCGACTATCAGAACGAACTTGCCGACGCCCGCATCCGTGCCCAGCAGAAAGTGGAGGCCGCCCGCATCGCCGTGATGGTGGAGGGACGGGAAAAACGCAAGGCGCTTGCCGAAAAGGAGTATAATGACACTCTTGCCGCCATCGACAAGGAAGAACGCGATACCCTTGCCAAATTGGAGAAATCAAGGAAGGCGGGCAGGAAGGTGACTCCCGAAGAGGAGAGGCAGGTGAAGGACGGCGCGACGGCACAACGCGCCCTTGCACAGGTACAATATCTACAAAATACCTATAATATAGAAAAAGAATGGCGCGACAAGAACCGCCAGGCATGGATTGACTATAATAAAGAATATGGTACTTACCAGGACAAGCGCCTTGCCATTACACAGGATTATTCGCTGAAGATAGCCCGTGCGGAAACCGAAGGCGAGAAGGAATTACTGAAAAAAAAGCGAGAGAACGACCTGAAAGAACTGGACTTCGGGGAGTTCAAGAAGACCGTCAACCTGGCTGACGTATTCGGCAATCTGGACGAACAGAGTACGGAAACACTTTCCGCCCTTCGTGACAAACTGAAAGAATATATTAATGGCGCTGCCAAAGAGCTGCGCCCTTCCGACCTGAAAGAGCTGCAGAACGCCCTTACGGATATAGACCTGAAGATTGCCGACCGCAAGCCTTTCCGGGAATTGAAACGCTCGCTGGCAGAGTACGGCGAATCCCAGGCGGCAGTGGAGAGCGCCCAGGAAGACCTGAACACCGTAATGGCAGGAGGTGAAGTGGTTACGGGTAAGTATAGGGACGAGACCGGCAGACTTGTAGCCGGACTGTTGACCCAGGAGCAGGCTGAAAGGGACCTTGCAGCCGCCCAGAACAACCGTCTGAAAAAAAAGCAGGCGGCATTGGCGCAATCGCTGCAGGGTGTGGCGGGCAGGATGTCATCCTACGGTCAGGCTGCCGGTACCATCATCTCCACACTGGAAGGCTTCGGCGTCACTGTTGACGAGAATGTGAAAGGCGTGGTGGAAGGTTTCAACACCATGAGCGAAGGTATCAGCGGGTTTGCCCGGTCCCTTCTCAGCATGGATGTCGGCGGTATGATAAGCGGTGTGGTGAATACCGTTGGCGGTGCCGTCAAGAGCGTGGGCAGTCTGTTCGGTGCGGACTGGGGAGGTGAGCGCTCGGAAAGGCGCTACCTGCAGGCCAAGGAGAAATACGAGAGCTATATGGAAGTGCTCGACAGGGTCATTTCCAAGCAGAAGGAGCTTGTCTCCTCCATGGAGGCGGACGACTTCGCCAATGCGGACAACTCTTATGAGCGTGCCCGCGAGCTGCTGAAGAAACAGCAGGACTATGCCCGCGAGATGGGCAAGGCCTATCTGAATGCGGGTGCGAGCAAGGGGTTCCTGGGCGTGGGGTCAAGCGCCTCGCACGGTACCGACCAACGCAAGGATATTTCCCGGTCTGCCTGGGAGCAAGCCAGGAAGGTGCTGGGCGGTGACTTCGATAAATACGGCATAGGGGACGGCCGCATGACGGGACTCTTCGACCTCCCGTATGAGCAGTTGGTGAGACTCCGTGATGAAGCAAGCGGATTCTGGAGCGAGCTGCACGAGGACACACGGAACTACCTCGAGCAGATTATCGAGAGCGAGGAAGCCTGGCAGGAGGTGCAGGATGCCCGTAAGGAGGCACTGACGAAGACGGACTTCGACAGTTTCTACAACGGCTTCGTTTCCATGCTGTCCGATATGGACGCCACTTCGGAGGATTTTGCCGGCAGCTTTGAGAAGTACCTTCAGAATGCCATTTTCTCCGCACTGGTGGCCACCCGGTACAAGGACAAGATACAGAAGCTGTATGACTCATGGGCTGACATGGCCGACAAGGACGGGCTCTCTTCCATGGAAGCGGAGAAACTGCGTGGAGACTATCAGAAGATGATTGATGAGATGCTGGCGCAGCGGGAACAGATAATGGAGGATTTCGGTTGGGAAGGCTCTTCCGGCAGTTCAAGTTCCCAGTCCGGACGCAGCGGGGCTTTTACTGCCTTGACTCAGGAGCAGGGCACCAAGCTGGAAGGTCTGTTCACCTCCCTGCAGGACCATGCCGGCGGCATACACAAGTTGCTGGAAGAGCTGAAGCAGGGGCGTTCGGCAGACCATGACATATTCCTGCAGATAGCAGAGAATACTTCTTACTGCAAAGTATTACAAGACATATTCGACCTCCTGGCAAGCAAGGACCGGGACGGATGGAAAACGATATAGAAGTATGAAAGATTTGACCGGATACATGACCGTCAACGGCAAGGATGCCTGGACGGAATATTCCGCTTTCCTCTGTGAGGACAGACGGGAGGACAACTTCAATTTCAGTGAATTGCTGAAACCGCTTGAAATGAAGGCATACACCTCTGTGGATTTTCGGGAGCGTAACGGTGAGGAGCTGCCGGAGGTATTGCCGTCTCCGTGTTGTAAGGCCAGGGACGTGACGTTGTACTTCGCCATATACGCCTCTTCTCCGGAGGAATGCGAGACCCGCCGTGCGGCATTGATGAAGGTCATGTATTCCGGATGGGTGAACCTTCAGGTAAAGGGCAGGACATCCGCCTATAAGTTCTACTACAAGTCTTCTTCCGACTTCGACACCGTGACGGATGTATCCGGCGGGATGGTCGTAGAGATGGAAAATGAAGTTTCGGGAACCGAAACCCGGAACTCTTTAAATAACGATTAAAAGCTGTTTGAATGGAACTCAAAATCTATAACCGGTCCGGAGAGTTGAAACTGACGGTTTCCACATCTTCCTCCTCCACCTGGAACCAGGAACTGATGAAGGAATACTCTGTGTCGGTCTCCTTTACCCACCCGTCCTACGTGATGCTGGACGTGGAGGACTATGTGCTGCTGGAGGGAGTGAAGTTCAGTATAAAGAAGGAGTACAAGCCCAGGCAGAAGGATACACAGACCTACAGTTATTCGGTGAAGTTCTATGCCCCCATACATGACGCGGAGCAAGTGAAGTACCTGCATCTGACCGATGGGGCTTATAACCCCAGTTCAGTCTTGACGGCGGTCCCCGGGAGCACCTGCAGAAGTGGGTGGAGAACATGAACCGCATTTACGGGCGTGAGGTCTGGAGCATCGGCGACGTGGTGGTGGCAGACAACCGGACCATCGAATACAATAATGTCACCTGCTGGGATGCCGCCACAATGATTGCCGAAGCGTTCGGTACGGAATGGTGGACGGACGGCTTCACCTTCAACCTTTCGCGCTGCGAGCATGGGGAGCCGGTAGAACTGGGCTATATGCGGGGGCTTACCTCATTGGCACAGTCGGAGAACAGTGACAGTGTAAAGTTCTTTACGCGTCTGATTCCCCTGGGCTCGACAAAGAACATCGACCCCTCCCGTTACGGCTTCTCCCGTCTCCAGCTTCCTGACCGGTCCAAATATGTGGACCGTAACACGAACTACGGTCTGTATGAACACGTGGAGGAGGATGCCTTTGCCGGAATATTCCCCATTATACGGGCACTGTGACGGCTGTGCGCAGTGAAGAGAAGGCCGGGGATGACGGGAACAAGTTCACTGTCTATTATTTCAAGGACAGCGGTATGCAGTTTGATCCGAACGGGAATGAGATAGCCGGCCTGGTGAAGCATGTGTCGTTCCAGACAGGGAACCTTGCCGGTCGTGACTTCGAGGCAAACTATGACTCAAAAACGGGGGAATGGGAAATCATCAACACCTATCCTGATGACAAGACGCAAATACCGGGTGGCAGTCTGATACCGGCTGTCGGGAATGAATATATTGCCTGGAACTTCCGTATGCCGGTGGAATACGAGACGCAGGCTGAGCTCGACTACAAGGCTGCCGTGGATGACTATCTGGCCAGATACAGTGAGGACGTGTCCAAGTATGGCGGTGACACTGACTATATTTATATAGACCGGAACCGGATACCGTTATTGCCGGGACAGCGTGTGCGGTTGCTGAGCGACAAGTATTTTTCAGCGTCGGGCGGGACCAGGGACACGCGGATGACGAAAGTCGTGCGCAAACTGGACAATCTCTCCATTGCAACAATAGAATGCACCGACCAGGTGGGAAAAGGCTGGAAGTCGCGGGTGGATTCAAGTCTGACGGACTTGAAATATATACTGGACAAGCAGCGGGAACAGCTGTCACTTGATATTCTGAAAAGCTGGGACGGGCGGCCTGCTACCGACTATATGGTCATGTCCGCTCTGAGGGTACTGAAAGAGATTGCGCAAAAAGCTCTCAGCAAGACCGGGAATGACCGTACAGAGTATTCCCTGGAGGTTGGCGGCAGTTTGACAGTAGATGACATTCTCCATGCGGCCAAGGCTGTCAAGTTCGGCGAGTTCCTCACCGGCATTTCCGGAGGTTACATCGACAAGGACGGAAAGATGGAGATGGAGGAAGGCATATTCAGGAAACGTGTGTTTGTTCCGGAGATTGCCTATAACCGTGTGACCTATTTCAAGGGACGTATGTGTGCCTCTCCCGGAGGTGGATGCACGGTCAAGGAATGGACGGACAACGGTGACGGTAGCTACACCATAACTCCTGACCTGACCGATGCCGACGGGCTGAGCCAGTTTGTCGATGACATACTTACTACTTACTTCGTCACCAAGAACGCCGAAGACAAGTTGCAGGGTTTCGAGGAGATGAAATTCCGGGTGACTTCCGCAGACTATACAGCCAAGACATTCGTCATGACGCCGAAGCCAGGTACTGACTGGAAGCCTGGGGAATCTATGGTACTTGCCCAGACGGGTAACTTCACGGATGAGGATAGGCAGACGTACATCCTGATTGATACGGTTAACGGCAACAACTGCATTACTTTTTTTTGACCACGCCAATACATGGGACCCGGAACCGGCACAAGAGATGTCGTGGATTGGTAAGAAGAAAGGCCGTACCGTACATGGCATTCCTGCCGACAACTATTCGGCTGTTTTTCGCCACGTCATCATGTCCGGCAAGATATTCCAGGTGGATGACATCACCGGCGAGGCTTTCCGGGTGCCATTGTTCAAGGGGACGTGGAAGAAGGGTGAGAAGTATGCCTATTACGATGAGGTGACGCATGACGGCAGCTCCTGGATATGTGTGAACGAGAAAGGCACGTCTACAGAACCGGCAGACGGCAATGCCGATTGGCTGAAATATGCGGCCAAGGGAGAAAGCGGCAAGGGTATCAAGTCTACCGATGTGGAATACGCGATATCGGTGTCGAATGTCATTGCCCCGGTGGACGGTTGGCAGACTACCTCCCCAGAATGGGAAGCCGGCAAGTATATCTGGTCGCGGACGAAGATTGTCTATTCTGATGACGAAGTCAAGTACACCCAAGCGGCTTGTATCAGTGGTGGGCAGGGAGCTGACGGCAAGGGCATCAAGTCCATTACCGAAGAATACTACCTATCCTCTTCATCGGCCACCACAACCGGAGGCAAGTGGCAGACTACCTCTCCGGCATGGAAAAACGGATGGTATATCTGGACCCGGACAAGGATAGTCTTTACTGATGGCACTACCACTACAACGAACGCCATCTGTGTGACTGGCAGCAAGGGTGCAGACGGTACAAGCATTACCAATTGCGGTAACTGGCAGACCGGAAAGCATATACCTTACATGGGTATTACCAAGATGGCCGGACGTGTGTTCCTCTGCATCGCTCCTGATGGTACCGACAATCCTCCGATGTGGACTCAGACGACCAATGAGGGGCGCCGCATCCTGCAGACGCAGAACGGCGGCAAGTCCTACGGTTATACCATTACCGGGGACCTTAATACCGCTGAGTATGAGCTGCTGGTGGAGAACGGCCAGGATGGTAAGGATGGAAAAGGCTATGAGTGGATATTCAAGCATACGACAGAGAATGTGACGCCTCCTACACCAGCCACCTCGCAGGTAGATGACTATGTGCCGTCCGGCTGGCATGATGATCCGATTGGGGTGAGCGAGAGCCTGCCATACGAGTGGGCTTGTTGCCGCACGAAGAAGGACGGTGTATGGAGTGCGTTTTCACCGGCAGCCATCTGGGCCAAATGGGGCTTTGACGGCGAGTCGGCCATTGTAGCCGATTTCGACAATGAGATGGAAAGCATTGCCTTGACATATGAGGGGAAAACCGTTGCGCAGTCCGTGCTCAAAACGACCGTCGGCATGTGGTATGGCACGCAAAAACTACAGCTCAAGTCCATCTCATGCGTGACCCCGGCAGGTGTCACGGAGAGCTACAATGTCAATACGGGTGTGATAGCGTTTACCGTGGCTTCCGGCATTTCGATGCCTGCACGTTCAGAGGTCAGGATAACCGTTACGGCTACAGTACAGGATACGGATATAAGCCGTGAGCTGGTGTTCACCATTACCGGGGTGCGTGCCGGTAATCCGGGCAGTGATGCGATACTTTATAGGCTGGTGCCTTCCGTCTCATCGGTAAGCAAGCGGAAGGACGGCACTTATAGTGTAGCCGGGGTGTCATGTACACGTACCAAGTCGGTCGGTGGCAGTACAGCTGTTACGACGGATGGTGTGCTGAAATACAGTAAGGACGGTGGTTCGGAGGTCGAAATACAGAACGGCACGGCCATTTCCCCGAAGAACTTCACGACGCAGCTGCAGTTCGTGTTCTACGTGGGTGGGCAGGTCGTGGACCGGGAAACTATTCCTATGGTTGTGGACGGTACCGACGGTAATCCTGGAAAACCGGGCGGTGACGGCGAATCAGTCAAGGCTGGCGGTGAGTGGAGAACCGCTAATACTCCATATAAAAAGCTCACCATCTGTACGATGGGGAGTCGCTCCTGGCTCTCAAAGGTTGAGACGTCGAATCCACCTCTATGGACTCAGACAACTCATGACGGGAGGCGAATCACTCAGACCCAGAACGGCGGCAAGTCCTACGGTTATATTATTACCGAAGAAGTGAACACCGACGAATGGGAACAACTGACATCAGACGGCGGCATGGTCTATCTCATCAGTACATGCAGCAATATACGGGTGAGCAGTGCCGGGTCTTTGGTGCCTTCAGCTTTTCGGGTCTATGCCAAGCGGACGCTTGGTAGCGCCACATTGACTTATCCGGACGGATATCTGACCGCACGGGGGTACAGCAACGGGATATGGAGCGCCATCGCAGGGCCTTCGAGGGCTTCCGAGATTACGGTCAACGCTTCTGCAGGGTATTCAACGTTTTCAGTCCGCTGTTACCAGAGCCAGGCTGACGCTTCGGCATGGAATGACAGTTTCATTGCGGAGATATCAGTGGGTGTCAGCTATGACGGAGCAAGCGGACGAGACGCCAGCGAGCCGCGTCCGAGAGGTTTTTTCGCCAAAGGCAACACATATGTCTGGAATGAAGATTACCATGACATCGTACTGGCCACATTCAACAATCGAACCATTCCGTTTCGGGTACGGGCTTACGGTACGTCGGTCACTGTCGCACCTACCTCGATAGACGGTGATGCTAATTGGGAGGCGGCACAGCAGTTTATGTTTGTAGCTATGGATATGGCTTTAATAAGAAAGATACGTGCCGATGAAATCCTTGTGGATGATTTGGTGGTACAGAACGTATTGGCAAGGGATAAGAATGGAAATGTCACTTGTAACATTGATGGTGAGACTGGAGAAGTCAATGTTCAAGGAAAAATTACAGCGACAGCGGCATTCATAAAGATACATGGGTTTAGTTCCAATGAAGGCTACTTTTACCTGAACCCCAATTTTGGTTCGGATTTTGGCAATGGGCGTCCCAGTAGAATAGGCCAAAGTGAATACATGCTTCCCAGCTCTGCCCAATGTGTGGGTATGAAAATATCCTTGATCATATATAATAATTCTTCAGGGAGCACATATGGCTATGTGTCAGTTGTGACATCGGACGGATTTAATGATATGGAGTTGGTTGACGGTCAATACCATTATTGCAATAAAGCTCATATCACAGAGCCTGGTGTTTATGAATTCATATCATTGGGAGGAGTCTGGATTTCAACCAATAAAAATGGCATTTCGTATTCGTATGCTGATTTGGGTGACCATGATTACGAAAACCCGGTTAATTAACAAACTAATATAAATGGAAAGATGTATGAAAGTTTTTTATGAAAGCAAGTTAGCGAAATGGCTGCTGTGGCAGGGTTACAACACCATCACATTGGGATGTTTCGTCTTCACCAAGAAAAGCAAGGAGGAGATGAAGCAGAGTACACTTAACCATGAGGCGATTCATGTGCGCCAATGGGAGGAATGCATGATTGCATCCGCTGTGCTGCTGACGGTAATCATGCTGTTTACCGGATTCAACTTATGGGTATATCTGCTATGCCCGTTGTGGTTCTACCTCCAGTATGGTGTGGAGTACGCAATATCCTACATGTATCACTTATGCCGTAACCGGTGTTGGATAAATGTAGGTGATAAGGCTTACGGAAATTCCGCGTTTGAAATGGAAGCGGAAGCCAACGAAGAGGTAGACGGTTATCTTGATGTGAGAACTCCTTTTGAGTTCTTCAGATATTACGGAAAAATTTGATTTATAATTTACAAAACGAGTTAATTATTAAA